>Ga0213920_1000023_pt1 | contig 227921 bp, 231 predicted proteins | sample McNCre1117MG_FD_161054 | JGI IMG/M metagenome (GOLD analysis project Ga0213920, IMG submission 161054) | Freshwater microbial communities from McNutts Creek, Athens, Georgia, United States - 11-17 MG | ecosystem: Environmental > Aquatic > Freshwater > Creek | place: USA: Georgia | collected...
AAATCTTTCATGGTGATCATCTCCTTCTGTCCTGCTTAAAAAAGAGCAGGAAGGTTAATCACCCTGAGTAATTTTCGGCGCGCGCTACTCAGTCAAACTGGGGAAATCTGGTCGCCCGCCAACAGCCTTGTGTCATATGAACGTGCCTAGGTCGCCTCGAAAGCGATAAATAGATGTGATGCGAGGATGGAGGCGGCTAGTTAGCGACGTTCATCCTCACAACTCACAAAACGATCAAAGTCACATGAGTGACCAAGATGCCAAGATCAATATTCCTAAAGGTTTTCCAGCACTCTCATGCGCGAAAATTCGCACATTTGATTGCATTTTTTCTAAGAATAAGAACTTTATTAGTATAAATGTAGAGATCGAGGTGGCAGAGTTTTACTCGTTCGGACTGGCACAAAAAAAGGCCCACGCCCTTTTGAGGGCGTGGGCCTTGTGAGGCTCAATTAAACCGCCCAAGAATTGGGCGGGAAGCTAAAAGTTACAGCTTTTGTTTTTGCATGAACTGATCAAACTTCGCTTCTGTGAACTGGAACCACAAGTTCTGCTCAGCGCGGAATTTGTTGAGGTCTGTGTAGACCTTCTTCCAGTTGGGGTTACGTGCAGAGATTTCGTCGTAGAAAGCCATGGCTTCTTTGAACGCTGCAGCCATCACGTCTTTTGGAAACTCGCGCAACTTGGTGCCTGAGCCTACCAATTGCTTCAAAGCACCGGGGTTACGCGCGTCGTACTTGGCTTGCATGTCAGAGTGCGCTTGTGCAGCGGCAGCTTCCACGATTGCTTTGTACTCAGGAGAGAGGGCATTGAACGCTTTGTCGTTGATGAAGAAGTCAATCTGCGGACCACCTTCCCAGAAGCCTGGGTAGTAGTAGAAAGGCGCGACCTTGCTGAAGCCCAATTTCAAATCGTCATATGGGCCAATCCACTCGGCTGAGTCGATGGTGCCTTTTTCCAAAGCGGGGTAAATGTCGCCGCCAGGGATGTTTTGTGGCACAGCGCCCAAACGCTCCATCACCTTACCGCCGAAGCCACCGATACGGAACTTCAAGCCTTTGATATCAGCGATTGATTTGATTTCTTTACGGAACCAACCACCCATTTGCGCGCCTGTGTTGCCGCCTGGGAAGTTGATGATGTTGTACTTGGCATAGAACTCGCGCATCAGCTTCAAGCCGTTGCCTTCGTACATCCAAGATGTCATTTGACGGCTATTGAGACCGAAAGGAATGCCTGTACCCATGGCAAAGGTTTCGTCTTTGCCAAAGTAGTAGTAGGCGCAGGTGTGACCCATTTCCACAGAACCTTGCTGCACGCCGTCCACGATGCCCAATGCCGGCATGATTTCGCCAGCAGCGTGAACCGAAACTTCAAACTTACCACCCGACATGGCTTTGACCGCCTTGGCGAAGGTGTCAGCAGCACCGTGAATGGTGTCGAGCGACTTGGGAAAGCTCGACGCCATGCGCCAGCGGATAGCGGCTTGTGCGTGCACTGCAGGGGCTGCACCGGCAGCCAAAATACCTGCAATACCTGCGTTTTTAATAACGGAACGACGGTCCATGAAAGACTCCCATAAGTTGTTAAAACGAATCCTGTTTACCGACACTCAAAAAAGTGCCAAGCCTCAGCGATGTGGGATTGTATGCACTCACGCAGCAACCCAAAGACACGGGTTTACCCCTTGAAACGTTTTTCAATCGACGCTTGAATACCTGCAGCGTCTAGCCCCAACTCGGCCAACAATTTAACGGGGTCTCCATGCTCGGTGAACACATCACCGATACCCAAAACCAACACGGGTTTGGGTTGCTGCAAGTCTTGCAGCGCTTCGAGTACGGCAGAGCCAGCACCACCCATGACCGCGCCCTCTTCCACCGTGACCAAGGCATCGTGAGTGGCGGCGATCTTGGCTAACAACTCGGTGTCCAGTGGCTTGGCCCAACGCATATTCACCACCGTGGCATCGAGCGCTTCACCCGCTTGCAACGCAGGGTAAAGCAAGGTGCCAAACGCGAGGATAGCAATCCGTTTGCCTTCACGGCGTATTTCGCCTTTACCAAAGGGTAAAGCTTGCAAGCCTGACTGCACAGGCACACCTGCACCTGCACCGCGTGGGTAACGCACGGCCACACAGTGGTCTTGGTTGTACGCGGTGGTCAGCAACTGGCGGCATTCGTTTTCATCCGCAGGGCAAGCGATGCTGACGTTGGGAATACAGCGCATGAACGGGATGTCATACAAACCCGCGTGCGTCGCGCCATCGGCCCCCACAATGCCTGCGCGGTCTAGAGCCAGCACCATGGGCAGTTTTTGCAGCGCCACATCGTGAATCACCTGGTCGTAGGCGCGTTGCAAGAAGGTGGAGTAAATCGCCACCACGGGTTTCACACCTTCGCAGGCCAAGCCCGCGGCAAACGTGACGGCGTGTTGCTCGGCAATGCCCACATCGTGGTATCGATCAGGGAAGCGTTTGTGAAACTCAACCATGCCCGAGCCTTCGCGCATGGCGGGCGTGATGCCCACCAACAGCGGGTCGTGTTCGGCCATGTCGCACAGCCACTGACCAAAGACTTGGGTGAAGGTGGTTTTGCCAGCGACTGCAGGCACCAAGCCCACCTCAGGGTCAAACTTGCCTGGGCCGTGATAAGCCACGGGGTCTGCCTCTGCCAGTTTGTAGCCTTGACCTTTTTTGGTCACCACATGCAAGAACTGTGGGCCTTCTAAGTGCTTGATGTTTTCGAGCGTGGGGATGAGTGACTCAAGGTCGTGCCCATCAATCGGGCCGATGTAGTTGAAGCCAAATTTTTCAAACAAGGTGGCGGGCACCACCATGCCTTTGGCGTGTTCTTCAAAACGTTTGGCCAGCTCAAACAAAGGCGGGGCACCTTTGAGCACTTGCTTGCCCACCTCTTTGGCGGCGGAATAAAACTTGCCGCTCATCAACTGAGCCAAGTAGCGGTTGAGCGCACCCACGGGCGGACTGATCGACATGTCGTTGTCGTTCAAGATGACGAGCAATTTAGACGTAGACACACCGCCGTTGTTCAGCGCCTCAAAGGCCATGCCGGCCGTCATGGCGCCATCACCAATCACGGCAATGGCGTGGCGTTGTTCGCCTTTTTGCTGCGCGGCAATGGCCATGCCCAAAGCGGCCGAAATGCTGGTGGACGAGTGGGCGGTACCAAAAGCGTCGTATTCGCTTTCGTCACGACGCGGGAAGCCGCTTAGGCCGTGACGTTGGCGCAGCGTGCTCATTTGATCGCGGCGGCCCGTCAATATTTTGTGCGGATACGTTTGATGACCCACATCCCACACGATGCGGTCGTGCGGGGTGTTGAACACATAGTGCAACGCCACCGTCAACTCCACCGTGCCGAGGTTGGAGCTGAGGTGGCCGCCCGTTTTGGCCACGCTTTGAATCAGGTACGAACGCAGCTCATCGGCCAACGCAGGCAACTGGTGGCGCGGCACGGCACGCAGGTCTGCGGGCGAGTTGATGGTTTGCAACAAATTAGGCATGTGTGTGTTCAAGTGTTTCTATTCACCACACGCTCGGCCAAAGCGGCCAGCGTGTGGGTGTGCGTCAGACCTGTGTTGTGCAAGGCATCGAGCGCCTCACGTAACAACGACTGCGCATAAGACTTAGCCTCTTCTAAACCCAACAACGACACGTAGGTGGGTTTGTCATTTGCAGCATCTTTGCCCGCGGTTTTACCAAGCGTGGCTGAATCGGCGATGACATCCAAAATATCGTCCACCACCTGAAAGGCCAAGCCAAGAGCCTGACCATAGCGCTTCAAACCACTCAGTGCCTGTGGTGTGGTTTCTCCGCACGCTGCGCCCATCATGACGCTGCCTTCTAGCAGAGCCCCCGTTTTCAGGCGGTGCATCTGGCGCAGCTGATCTTCTGTCAATGCCATGCCCACGCTGGCGAGGTCAATCGCTTGACCACCTGCCATGCCTGCATGACCGGCAGAGGTGGCGAGCAAACGGCACAAACGCGCTTGCACGCTGTCGGGGATGGCCGAGGCGTCGGGCGTGAGGAATTCAAATGCCAAGGCCTGCAATGCGTCGCCTGCCAACAAGGCTTGGGCTTCGCCAAACTGAACATGCACCGTGGGCTTGCCACGGCGCAACACATCGTTATCCATGCAAGGCATGTCATCGTGCACCAACGAATAGGCGTGAATCAATTCCACTGCGCACGCCGCACGCAAAGCGGCTTCGTCGAGTGCCGCATCTTGCGTGCCGTGGGCAATGGCTTCACGGGCAGCCAACACCAGCAAAGGGCGCAAGCGTTTGCCACCATCGAGCACGGCATAGCGCATGGCTTCGCCCAAGCCTGCAGGGGCTTGCGGGCTGATCCAGCCAGACAACGCATCTTCAACGACAGCCAGCCAATGGTTGCTCCATTGGTCGAGTTCAGCAGGGGTTATGAAAGCGCTCACGTCGGAGTCCAAGTCTTCAAAGCGCCGTTGTCGAGCACCTTGATTTGTTGCTCCACCGCATCCAACTGCGCACGGCAGTAGCCCAAAAGTTCTGCGCCACGTTGGTAACCCGACAACAAATCGGCCAAAGGCAGCTGCCCCGACTCCATTTGTTGCACCAAGCCCTCTAGCTCTTTCAAAGCAGCCTCATAGCTGACGGGCGCAGTGTCTGCGCCGCTTGGGTTATTTTTAGCCTTGGGCATGGTGTGCGAATATCCGGTTTGAGGTATGTCAAGTAGCCTGACATTTTAGGATGCTCAAGAGGCAAAGTTTGGCCCCTTGGGTACAATGGGCCTCCTTCAATCGACCTTCGGGCCGATTTATTTTTGTTCACTTATCTCCCTGTGGGGAGTCTTTAGGTCAGGTCACCCATGTCTGATTTAAGTCTTCAACTGCAGCAGGCGCATAGCCAACTACCAGTTACCAGTTATTTCGATCAGGCGCTTTTTCAGCGCGAACTGGAGACCATCTTTCAGCAAGGGCCCCGTTATGTGGGCCATCAACTTGCCGTGCCCCATCTGGGGGACTATTACGCTTTGCCTCATGAAGGCGAAGGGCGTGCGCTTGTGCGCTCGGCCAATGGCGTCGAATTGGTCTCCAATGTGTGCCGTCATCGCCAAGCGGTGATGCTCAAGGGCCGAGGCTCTTTGAACAACCAAGCCTCAGGCTCTGCTGGGGGCAACATCGTGTGCCCTTTGCACCGCTGGACGTATGCCCCCTCGGGCCAATTGCTGGGCGCCCCCCACTTCTCGCACGACCCGTGCTTGAATCTGAACAACTACAAACTGCGCGAGTGGAATGGTCTTCTGTTTGAAGACAATGGCCTAGACATTGAGGCCGACTTGGCCAACATGGGGCCACGCGCTGCCTTGGATTTCACAGGCTTTGCCCTTGACCGTGTCGAACTGCACGAGTGCAACTACAACTGGAAAACCTTCATCGAGGTCTATCTTGAGGACTACCACGTCGGCCCCTTCCACCCAGGCTTGGGCCAGTTCGTCACCTGCGACGATTTGAGCTGGGAGTTCAAAGAAAACTACTCGGTGCAAACCGTGGGCGTGTCGCAAGGTTTTGGCAAACCGGGCTCACCCACCTACAAAACCTGGCACGACATGCTGCTGAAGTACCGCAATGGCGAGCTGCCCGAGCGTGGTGCGATTTGGCTCACCTACTACCCACACATCATGGTGGAGTGGTACCCCCATGTGTTGACCGTCTCCACCTTGCATCCGATCAGCCCGACCAAGACGCTGAACATGGTGGAGTTCTACTACCCAGAAGAAATCGTCGCGTTTGAGCGTGAGTTTGTCGAAGCCCAGCAAGCCGCCTACATGGAGACCTGCATCGAAGACGACGAAATCGCTGAACGCATGGATGCAGGCCGCAAAGCCCTGATGCAACGCGGCGACAACGAAGTTGGCCCCTACCAAAGCCCCATGGAAGACGGCATGCAACACTTCCACGAGTGGTATCGCGGCAAACTGAACTTCTAAAGCGTATCAATGCAAGCCCTGTGGATGCTGCTAGGCGCAGCCTTTTTTGCCACCATGGGGGTTTGCGTCAAGTTCGGTTCGGCGCACTTCAACTCGGCTGAGTTGGTGTTCTACCGTGGCGTGGTGGGTTTGGTGTTCTTAGCCATCATCGCGAGACACAAAAAAGTTTCTCTGGTCACACAGTACCCCGGCATGCACATCTGGCGCTCCACCATTGGCGTGTTGTCGCTGAGCGCTTGGTTTTACGCCATCGCCAACTTGCCACTGGCCACTGCCATGACGTTGAACTACATGAGCAGTGTGTGGATTGCTGCATTCTTAGTCGGCGGTGCATTGATCAACTGGAACCCACAAGACGGGCGAAGCGCTTGGTCACAAGGCCCGCTCGCTCTGAGCGTGATGGCCGGCTTTGCCGGCGTGGTGATGATGCTGCGCCCCACCGTCGAACAAAACCAAATCTTTGCCGGACTCATCGGGCTGATGTCAGGCTTTGCCGCCGCCTTTGCCTACATGCAGGTGATGGCGCTGGGCCGCATGGGTGAGCCAGAAACTCGCACCGTGTTTTACTTTGCCATCGGCACCACCGTGGCGGGCCTCATCGGTATGGGCTTTGCAGGAGTGTCTGAATGGAACTGGCAGCACGCGGTGTGGTTGCTGCCCGTGGGTATCTTTGCGTCACTGGGCCAACTGTGCATGACCCGCGCCTACAGCCAAGGTGCCACCTTGGTGGTCGCCAACTTGCAATACTCGGGCATTGTGTTCGCCGCTCTCTACAGTTTGCTGCTGTTTGGTGACGACATTCCCCTCATCGGCTGGGCGGGCATGGCCCTCATTGTGGTCAGCGGCATGGCCGCCACTTTGCTGCGCGCACGCGCGGCACCCAACGCACCGGCTGAAGATCATTGAGCCAACACCACGCTTATTAAGCGTTGAAGGAATTCACATGTACACAACCCTCATCAGCGCCGCTCAGCTGCAAACTTTGCAAAACAACGGCGTAGCTTTGCTCGTGTTTGACTGCACCTTTGACTTGATGAACCCATCCGCAGGCCATGCTCAGTATGTGGAACAACACATCACAGGTGCACTGCATGCAGACCTTGACCAACACTTAGCCACGCACGACGCAACCAAACGTGTCAACGGGGGCCGCCACCCGCTGCCCAAACGCGAGCTGTTTGCCGCATGGCTGCAGAGCGTGGGCGTGAACCACGACACCCAAGTGGTGGTGTATGACCGCAACGGCATGAACTACTGCGGTCGTTTGTGGTGGATGCTGAAATGGTGCGGGCACGAAGCCGTGGCTGTACTGGATGGCGGCTTACAAGCTTGGATGGCAGCGGGTGGCTCGTTGGCTACCGGTGAAGAAGCTGCACGCCCAACGGGCAACTTTGCGTTGCGAGAGCCACTGGTGAAATTGGCAGAGACCGCCCATGTGGCTGCACATTTGGACGATGACACACAGGCCATCATTGATGCACGCGGCGCACCGCGCTATCGCGGCGAGGTTGAGCCGCTCGACCCTGTGGCTGGCCACATTCCGGGTGCGCTCAACCGTCCTTTCAATACCAACCTCAACGCAGATGGTTTCTTCAAAAGTCCTACGGAGTTGCGTGCTGAATTTGCCACCTTGCTGGGCAACGCAAAGCCTGAAAACGTGGTGCACCACTGCGGCAGTGGCGTGAGCGCCGTACCCAATGTGCTGGCGATGGAAGTGGCAGGCCTAGGACGCACCGCCTTGTATGCGGGAAGTTGGAGCGAGTGGTGCAACACGCCCGGCTTGCCCTGCGAAAAGTCCTAAATCAGTGTTGCGCCCACTCGCCCAAGGTGGCGACCAAGGCAATACCTGCAAACAACCAAGCCACTTGTGCGGCGGTTTCGCGAGGCGTTAAGCGCTTTTGCAATTGCGGAATCAAGTCAGCCAGCGCCACATAAATAAAGCTGCTGGCAGCCACCACCAAGAAAAACGGCAAGTACTCTTGCAATGCACCCACGAGTAAGTAGCCCACCACACCACCAAGAGTCGTCACGCCACCAGTCAGCGAGAGTTTGAGCAAGGCTGCACGTGGGTTGTTCAACGTTTGTCGCAACACCACCAAGTCGCCCACGTGGTGAGGCACTTCGTGGGCCATCACGGCGAGCGCAGCAGCCACACCCAAGCGTGGGTCAGCCACAAACGCTGCGGCAATCAAGATGCCATCGCCAAACGCATGCACGCTGTCGCCCAGTAACACGGCCCAGCCACCGCTTATGTGGTCGTGCTCATGGTGGTGGTGATCGTCATGTGCATGCGTGCCGTGATCATGCGGGTGTGCATGGTCGTGCGCCTCTGAGTGGTCATGCCCATGTTCATGCCCGTGATGCCACAACTCGGCTTTGTCGAGCAAAAAGAAAAATACCAAACCAACCAGCAGTGCCGCAAACAAAGCCTGTGCCGACACCCCTGCCGATACCGATAGCTCAAACGCTTCAGGCAGCAAGCGCGTGAACGCCGTAGCAAGCAAAGCGCCCGCCGCGAAGCTAAGCAAATGTTGGGTGAAGCGAGAGAGCAGCGCATACGCCAGCAAAGCCGCTAGCCACACACTGCCCATGCCAGCCGCCAAGGTGCCGACAAGAATTGAAATCAAGGTCATGGTTGAATTATCAAGCGAAGTCCAAGGCCGCAAAAAATAACGCCGGCCAAGCGGTCAAACCACTGCGCCACACGCGGCCATCGCGCAAACCACCGCCCCACCGTGCCCGCAAAGTAGCCCAGTACACCAAACAGCAACGCTGCTTGCACGGTAAACGCCACACCCAGTTGCGCCAACTGCCAAGGCACATCGCCACGATCCGCCGCCACAAACTGCGGCAAGAAGGCCAAGAAAAACAACATCACTTTGGGGTTGATCGCGTTGGCAAACACACCGCGCCACAGCAACTGTATGGCTGACTGATCGGGCGCATCAGAGGCATGGGTAGGCACGGTGACTGTGGCCCCACCTCGGCTGCGCAAAACCTGCACACCCAACCAGAACAAATACGCGCCACCGCCAATGCGCAACGCCGCAAACGCCACGGGTGACGCCACCAACAACGAACTCACACCCACCACCGCCAACAGCGTGTGGCTTAAACAACCCAACGCACATCCCAAGCCAAACGCCATGCCCTGCTTGCGTCCACGCGACATGCCCAAGCTAAGCACCATCAGGTTGTCGGGGCCGGGTGACAGGGTGATGAGGCTGGCGGCCAATAAGAACGCCAACAGTTGGTCTAGGGTGAGCATGGTGACGCTGATTCTATGAAACCCCGACTTCACCTTCAAACGAGTGTGGACCACAAAAATCAGCTCAAACAGCACTTATTTGGAGGCAGACATGAACCCATTGGCTGAGGCAAACAAAATTTCATCTATTGCACAAAGTGCTATAGTGAAAAAAAATACATCGAAAGCACGTATTCAAAACCAAAACCTTTTCTCGATGGGCCAAAGGCTTGTTAACTGATGTTCAGCTTTGCAAGGCAGCCAAGGAAATCATGCAAGGGTTATATGAAACCGAGTTAGGTGCGGGGTTATGCAAAAAGAGAAATGCGCTCTTTGGACAAGGCAAACGCGGTGCTACACGCACCTTGGTGGCGAAAGAAAGTGCGCACGGCATCTTCTTTTTGGTAGGCAGACAAAAGAGCGACCCTGGTAGCGATTTTTCTGATGCTCAAGTGGATGCCGCAAAAATCATTGGGGCTGCATTGCAAAAAAGCAGCCCACAAAAAATAGACGATCTAGTTGCAGATGGTGTGTTGAAGGAGATTTGTCATGAAAGATGCTAAAAAATCAGACCGTATTGCCAGCGAGCTGCTAGAAACCGCGCTTGCATTGAGCAAACACAATGTGCTGTCAGCACAAGAGCTAGGCCAAATCAAAGATTTGTGCACCACGCCCCCTGTGTACACGGCAAAGAAAGTGACCCTCATCCGAACACGCAAAGCAAAAATGAGCCAAGCCGTGTTTGCGGGCTTTCTAAACGTCACCCCCTCCACCGTACAAAAGTGGGAGTCTGAAAGCTCAGGCAAGCACCCTGGAGGTGCTGCGGCAAAACTGCTTCAGCTGATTGAGAAAAAGGGGATTGAGGCTATTGCGGTTTAAATGCGCACCAAATAACAGCAAAAGCTGAACGCACACATGCCGAAGCACAAGGCATGGCGCGGTGACCTACCTTTGCTGCATCACGCCAGAGCGCAAAACTTGAAGCCCTTTAGCGGCCGGAACCGCAGAAAGCAGAGCGCTTGCGACGGCTGCTGCTTCGATGGGCCTGTAATTTGCAGGAATCAGAAATCCGAATAACTTTCCGAATGCTGAAGCCCACGCTTCCCCACGTCGGGTTGGCTGGCCCAAGGCTGCTCGGTTTCCCTCCAACATTGACGGGCGCGCGATGACCAAGCCCATCAACTGCAACTGTGTCAACGCGTCCTCAAGTTCCCCCTTGACGCGGCTGTAAAAAACTTTCGAGTTAGCGTCGGCGCCCATGGCGCTCACCAAGCCTATTTTCTTGGCACCGGCAGCCACGGCCGCCTTGGCCACAGCAAGGTTGGCGTCGTAGTCGACGGCACGGAATGCCGCTCGACTGCCGGCAACCTTGATCGTGGTTCCCAACGCTAGGTACACCTCGTCGGCGGGTGGAAGCGCAGGCAAACAAGCGAAGTCGACCACGTGGACCATCAACTTGGGATGCGCGATGGCTGGCGGCTTGCGCCCAAGGCTGTGCACCACCGCCACGGTGGGGTCGGACAGCAGACCTTGCAGAATTTCTCGACCAACGAGGCCGGTGGCGCCCGCAACGATCACCGTACGACCCGTCATATCCAGTGCCCCCTGTGGCCCCCATCAGGTGCAATGAACAATCGCCACGCCGCGTAGGTTTTATCAAACATCAATGCGCCTCATCCCAGTTCAACCCCATACCCACTTCCGCCAACAACGGCACTTTCAGCTGCGCCACGTCTGCCATGAGGCGTGGCACTTCGGTGCGAACCCAAACCACTTCTGATTCGGGCACTTCAAACACCAGTTCATCGTGCACTTGCATGATGACTTTGGTTTGTCGTTGTTGTTGGTCAATGGCTTGCTGCACAGCCACCATGCTCATCTTGATGAGGTCGGCGGCTGTGCCTTGCATGGGCGCGTTGATCGCGGCGCGTTCTGCACCTGCACGGCGTGGGCCGTTGGGGCTGTTGATTTCGGGCAAGTACAAGCGGCGGCCAAACACGGTCTGTACATAGCCTTGTGCTTTGGCTTGTTCGCGTGTGTCGTCCATGTAGCGCTTGACGCCCGCGAAGCGCTCGAAGTAGCGGGTGATGTAGTTCTTGGCCGCGCTGTTGTCGATGCCCAGCGCTTTGGCCAAACCAAACGCACTCATGCCGTAGATGAGGCCAAAGTTAATGACCTTGGCATAGCGGCGTTGCTCAGTGCTGACTGCGTCCACACCCACACCAAACACTTCGGCGGCTGTCGCGCGGTGCACGTCTAGGCCGTCATGAAAAGCTTTGACCAATGCCTCGTCACCACTGATGTGCGCCATGATGCGCAGCTCGATCTGGCTGTAGTCGGCACTGGCTATCACGCAGCCCGCAGGGGCCACAAACGCTTCGCGCACTTTGCGTCCCTCTGCTGTGCGAATAGGAATGTTCTGCAAGTTGGGGTCGTTGCTCGACAAGCGGCCTGTCACGGCCACCGCTTGCGCGTAGTGCGTGTGCACGCGGCCTGTGCGTGGCACGGCCATTTGCGCGAGCTTGTCGGTGTAGGTGCCTTTGAGTTTGCTTAAAGAGCGATGCTCCAAAATTTTGGCAGGCAGTGGGTAGTCTTCGGCCAATTTCTCCAGCACTTCTTCGTCGGTGCTACGTGCGCCCGTGGCGGTTTTTTTGATGACGGGCAAGCCCAGTTTGTCAAAGAAAATTTCGCCCAGTTGCTTAGGACTGGCCAAGTTAAATGGCTGGCCTGCAATGTCATACGCTTCGGTTTCGAGCTGCACGATGCGTTGGCCCAGCGCGTGGCTTTGTGCAGCAAGGGTGGGTGCGTCGATCAACACGCCGTTGCGCTCGATGCGGTACAGCGCTTCGCTGCTGTCAATTTCCAGTTGGTAGATGAAGCGCAGTTTGTCGTCGGCTTGCAAACGCGGCCACAACACATGGTGCACCTCCAGCGTCATGTCGGAGTCTTCGCACGAGTATTCAGCAGCACGCGCCACGTCCACTTGCGAGAACGAAATTTGGTGTGCGCCTTTGCCGCACAGGTCTTCATAGCTCAAACCTTTGCGGCCCACATGGCGCTCGGCCAAGCTGGCCAGGCCGTGAGGCTTGTGCACTTCCAGCACATAACTTTGCAGCATGGTGTCGTGCGCGTAGCCCTTCACCTCAATGCCGTGATTCGCCATGACGTGGCGGTCGTATTTGATGTGTTGGCCCAGCTTCTTGATGTTGGCGTTTTCAAACCAAGGCTTGAGTTTGGCCAGCACCTCGTTGATGGGCAACTGTGTGGGCGCATCGCCATAGCTGTGCGCCAGCGGGATGTAACAAGCCTCGCCCGGCTTGACCGAAAAGCTCAGGCCCACAATCTCGGCGCGCATGGCGTCGAGTGATGATGTCTCGGTGTCAAACGCCACCAGCTCGGCAGCATTGAGTTTGGCCAGCCATGTGTCAAACATGGCCCAGTCCAACACGCAGTCGTAATGCTTGTCGGTCACGGCCGACGCCACCGCCTCGGGTTCGTCAAACAGGCTGGGGTTGGGTTCAAACTTCGGTTTAGCTTCTTTATTACCAGCCGCACTGCTTGAGTCCGTGCCTTCGCTAATAGCGCGAGCCAAGCCTTTGAAGCCATAGGTTTCGTAAAAGGTTTGCAGCGCAGGCTTGTCGGGCTCGGCCAAGTGCAGCGCATCGAGTGCGGGCAAGCCCGGCACATAGGCCGACAAATCGCAATCTGTTTTCATGGTCACCAGCTGGCGGCCTGTGGGCAGCCACTCAACGGCTTGACGCAAGTTCTCGCCCGCCACGCCTTTGATGGCGCTGGCGTTTTGCAGCAAGTTGTCCAGCGAGCCGTATTCCATCAGCCACTTGGCCGCAGTCTTAGGGCCCACCTTGGCCACACCGGGCACGTTGTCCACCGTGTCGCCCACCAAGGTTTGGTAGCCAATCATCAAGTTAGGGGGCACCCCAAACTCGGCAGTCACGCCAGCCACGTCGCGCTTTTTACCGTTCATGGTGTCCATGATGGTGATGTGCTCGTTCACCAATTGGCTTAAATCTTTATCACCACTCGACACCACCACCGTCACGCCTTGCTTGGCAGCGGTCACGGCCAAGGTGGCAATCACGTCGTCAGCCTCGACGCCCGGCACATCCAACACCGTCCAGCCCAACATGCGCACCATGGCGTGGATGGGCTCGATTTGCGAGCGCAAGTCATCAGGCATGGGCGAGCGGTTGGCTTTGTACGCGGGGTACATCTCGTCGCGGAAGGTGGGGCCTTTGGCGTCAAACACGCAAGCAGCCAGCTGAGTGGGCACCTCTTTGCGCAGGGCTTGCATCATGTTGATCATGCCGCGAATAGCGCCTGTGGCGGCGCTGGTTGGGTCGCCTGGCACAGCGCGCAGGTCGGGCATGGCATGGAAGGCGCGGTAAAGGTAGCTGGAGCCGTCGACCAGCAGCAATGTTTTGGATTCACTCATAGGTTGTGATTGTGCCTTGTGTGTTTTTTGTTGCTGGGCTCGCTGGACGCGGCTGGTGGGCGTCGCTGCTTCATGCTGGAGTACCAGAAATCATGGCGACGCCCACCAGCCACGCCCAGTCTGCGACACAGGTTTTGGCACGCCTACAGCATGGCTCGTGCCTTTGGCACATTGCCATGCCGAACGCAAATTGAAGCTGCGACCATGAAAAGGATGTGGCAATCGCGACAGCGGAGCCTCAACCCAGCAGGCCGTAGTCTTGGGGGTTGAGGGATGAGCGGGTGACGATTTCTGGTACCCCAGCATGAGGAACCCGCTCATCCCTCAGCCCCCAAGCGAGCCCAGCACCAAAAGCAAAACTGTCACCTAAGCGCCAACTACAATGAGTACCAACTTTTAATACCTTGGCAGTCATGGCAGTTTTCACCGAAGTTTCAGAGTCCTCCGCGCAAGAACTGCTGACCCAACTCAAACTAGGCGAGTTGGTTGAGCTCAAAGGCATCCAAGGCGGCATTGAGAACACCAATTACTTTCTCACCAGCAGCGAAGGCCAATACGTGCTCACGCTGTTTGAGCGCCTCACGCACGAGCAGCTGCCGTTTTATCTGTACCTGATGAAGCACTTGGCACAAGGCGGTATTCCGGTGCCAGACCCGATTTCTAACCAAGACGGCGACATCTTGCTCACCGTCGAAGGCAAGCCTGCTGCGGTGGTCAACCGTTTGCGTGGCAAAAGCGAACTGACCCCCACCGCTGCCCACTGCGCCGCTGTGGGCGACATGCTGGCCCGCATGCACTTGGCTGGTCGCGACTACAACCGCCAACAACCCAACCTGCGCGGCCTGCCTTGGTGGAACGAGACCGTACCTGTGGTGTTGCCGCATTTGAGCGAGTCGCAAGCTGCGCTGATTCAAACCGAGCTGGCCTACCAAAACCACATTGCTGAGTCTTCGACCTACACCGCCCTGCCCCGTGGCCCGATTCACGCTGACTTGTTCCGCGACAACGTGATGTTTGATGGCAGCGCGGAAGCGCCCGAGCTGAGTGGCTTCTTCGACTTTTACTTTGCAGGCGTGGACACCTGGCTGTTTGACGTGGCCGTGTGTTTGAACGACTGGTGCACCCACCACTCTGAAGACGTCCACGCCGATGGCACGCACGATGCAGCCAAGGCACAAGCGTTCATAGCCGCTTATCAAGCAGTGCGCCCTTTCACACCGGCTGAGCGCCAATTGCTCAACCCCATGTTGCGTGCGGGTGCTTTGCGCTTTTGGACCTCGCGCTTGTGGGACTTCCACCTGCCGCGCGAAGCCAGCATGTTGCAACCCCACGACCCCACGCACTTTGAGCGTGTCTTGCGTCAACGTGTGACTCACCCGGTCACACTCTGAGCTATGAAACTCAACGTCGTCTCCGCTAAAACTGGCTCTCAATGGGTGCGCCAAGGCATTCGTGCTTTTTGGAAGCAACCTCTCGCGCTGAGTGGCTTGTTCTTCATGTTCATCGCGAGCATGTCCGTCTTGTCTATGGTGCCGTTGGTGGGTGGCTTCTTTGCGTTGATGTTGTTGCCTGCCGCATCTTTGGGTTTGATGGCAGCCACGCGCGAAGTGGACTTGGACAAGTTCCCCATGCCCTTCATCTTGGCCGCTGGTTTTAGAACAGGCAAAGATGGCAAACGCAATATGTTGATGTTGGGTGCGCTCTATGCCTGTGGTTTCGTGGGCGTGATGGGCTTGTCGGCATTGGTGGATGGCGGCGACTTTGCGAAGTTGTATTTGATGGGCGGTTCGCTTGACATGGACACGTTGACGAAGCCTGAGTTTCAAAACGCCATGTGGCTGTCACTCTTGCTTTACATGCCTTTGTCGATGGTGTTTTGGCACGCCCCAGCGCTCACCCATTGGCACGGCGTGCCTGTGGTGAAGAGCATGTTCTTCAGCACCGTGGCATGTCTGAGCAACTGGCGCGCGTTCTTGGTATTTGGATTGATGTGGTCGGCCATCTTCTTGGGCACGACCTTGGGCATCACCCTGATTTCTGGATTCATCGGTGACAACGAATTTGCCACTGTGGCGCTGCTACCCGCCATGTTGATGTTGGCTGCGATGTTCTTTTGTTCGACGTATTACAGCTTCAAAGACTGCTTCACGTCAGACGTGATTTACGCGTAATCACACCTGGGTCAGCTTAGCCACACTCAGCGCCAGCCATTTGGTGCCATGACGCGGGAAGTTCACTTGCGCACGGGCATCGTCTCCCACACCTTCAATGCTGATCACCGCCCCCTCGCCAAACTTGGCGTGAAACACCTGCACACCACTGCGCACCCACGCGTTGGGGCCACTCGTCACAGGCGCTGCACGTTGAGGAACGGGCTTATTAGGCACGGACTTAGACGCCACCGCTGTAGCGGCACCACCACCCCATGCGTTGTTTTGCCAGCCATTGTTGCTCTGCCAAGCATCGCGGCGCGAGGGCATGGCATCGGCAAACGCTGAACGCGCAGGCGTGATCCACTTCATCGTGTGCTCGGGCAGCTCTTCAAAGAAGCGGCTTTTCAGGTTGTAACGTGTTTGGCCATGCAGCATGCGGGTTTGCGAATGGCTCAAATACAAACGCTTACGCGCACGCGTGATGGCCACGTACATGAGGCGGCGTTCTTCTTCAAGACCATCAAAATCGTTCATCGAGTTTTCGTGCGGAAACAAGCCCTCTTCCATGCCCGTGATGAACACGCAATCAAACTCCAGGCCCTTCGACGCATGCACCGTCATCAGCTGAATGGCGTCTTGACCTGCTTGCGCTTGGTTGTCGCCCGACTCCAACGCGGCGTGCGTGAGGAAGGCTGCCAAGGGCGACAAGGTTTCACCCGTGTCGGCGTTGATCATGGTTTGCGGTGTGGCGGGTGTGTTGCCATCCGTGGCCACAGGCTCGCCGTGCTCGTCAATGGGCAAAGCCACGGCATCGCGGCCAAAGCCTTCTTGCGTGACAAAGCTCTCGGCGGCGTTGACCAATTCTTGCAAGTTCTCAATGCGGTCTTGGCCTTCGCGTTCGGTTTGGTAGTGGGCAATCAAACCGGAGTGATCCAGCAATAGCTCAATGATTTGGCGCAGATTTTGGCCTTGTGTTTGCTCGCGCAACACATCGATCTTTGCCACAAAGGCGCTGAGGTTGGCGCCTGCTTTGCCAGCCACCGCAGTGACGGCATCGCTCATGGCGCAGCCCATGGCGCGTGAGGCGTCTTGCAGCTGTTCGATGCTGCGCGCCCCAATGCCGCGCGGCGGAAAGTTGACCACGCGCATGAAGCTGGTGTCGTCGCGTGGGTTTTCTAGCAAACGCAAATAGGCCAGCGCGTGTTTGATTTCGGCACGCTCGAAGAAGCGCAAACCGCCGTACACGCGATAAGGCATGGCGGCGTTGAACAGCGCGGTTTCAATCACACGGCTTTGTGCGTTGCTGCGGTAGAGCACGGCAATTTCGCTGCGGTGTTGCACGCCGTTTGTGCCGTCGCCATTCTGACCGTCACGCAAGAGCTGTTTCATCTCTTCCACCATCCATTGCGCTTCGGCAAAGTCAGTGGGGGATTCATACACACGCACCGGCTCGCCTGCGCCCTGCGTGGTGTGCAGGTTTTTACCCAAGCGGCCTTTGTTGTGGCTGATCAGATGGTTGGCGCTGTCCAAAATGTTGCTGAAGCTGCGGTAGTTTTGCTCTAGCTTGATTTGGTGCGTCACGTTGTACTCGCGCACAAAGTCGGCCATGTTGCCCACGCGTGCGCCACGGAAGGCGTAAATGCTTTGGTCGTCGTCGCCAACGGCCAAGATGGCGCCACCGCCACCATCCACAGGGCCTGCGAGCTGTTTGAGCCACGCGTATTGCAGCTTGTTGGTGTCTTGAAACTCGTCCACCAAGATGTGTTGAAAGCGGCGGCGATAGTGTTCGCGCAGCGCATCGTTGTCGCGCAGCAGCTCGTACGAGCGCAGCATGAGTTCACCAAAGTCCACCACGCCTTCGCGTTGGCATTGGGCTTCATACAGCTCGTACAGCTCCACGCGTTTGCGGTCGTCGGGATCGCGCACCACCACGTCTTTGGGGCGCAGGCCGTCTTCTTTGCAGCCCGCAATGAAGCGCATGGTTTGCTTAGGCGGGTAACGCTCGTCGTCCACCTGAAACTGTTTGCTCAAGCGCTTGATGGCGCTGAGCTGGTCTTGGGTGTCCAAAATTTGGAACGACTGTGGCAAGTTGGCCAGCTTCCAATGCGCCCGCAAAAAGCGGTTGCACAGCCCGTGAAACGTGCCCACCCACATGCCGCGCACGTTCACCGGCAACATGGCCGACAAACGCGTGAGCATCTCTTTGGCAGCCTTGTTGGTAAACGTCACCGCCAAGAGGCCGCCCGGCGACACCTGCCCCGTTTGCATCAGCCACGCAATGCGCGTGGTCAGCACCCGCGTCTTGCCCGAGCCCGCGCCCGCCAAGATGAGGGCATGCGCCTGAGGCAACGTGACAGCCTCCGCTTGTTCGTTGTTAAGGCCTTGGAGTAAGGGGGAGGTGTGGGGGGAAGAATGCATCTGAAGATTTTAGGTTTACCCAGACATCCGAACTAAGGCTTACGCAAAGAAACTGTATACAAGCTGCTAGAATCAGCCACCGGGCCCAAGATTCTTGCGCTCGGTTTTTTTTGGTCTGCACTTTGCACCTAAAAAACCGACCAAGCCAAGCGCTCAATCTTCGAACGTTATTTTCTGGAGCTTGGGATATGGAAATTTTTGATTACGACAACATCTTGTTGCTGCCACGCAAGTGCCGTGTAGAAAGCCGCTCTGAGTGCGATGCAGGGGTTGAACTCGGTGGCCGCAAGTTCCGCTTGCCTGTGGTGCCCGCCAACATGAAGACCGTGGTGGATGAAAGCATCTGCTTGTGGATGGCGCAAAACAATTACTTCTACGTGATGCATCGCTTCGATTTGGACAACGTGCAATTCGTGAAAGACATGCACGCCAAGGGTGTGTACGCCTCCATCTCTTTAGGCGTGAAAGCCCCAGACCGTGCCACCGTAGACACACTGGCTGCTGCTGGCCTGACACCTGAATACATCACCATCGACATCGCCCACGGCCACGCCGACAGCGTGCGCGACATGATTGGCTACATCAAGGCCAAGATGCCTAAGAGCTTCATCATCGCGGGCAACGTGGCGACGCCAGAAGCCGTGATCGACCTCGAAAACTGGGGCGCTGACGCAACCAAAGTGGGTGTGGGCCCGGGCAAGGTGTGTATCACCAAACTCAAAACAGGTTTTGGCACAGGCGGCTGGCAGTTGTCAGCGGTCAAGTGGTGCGCCCGCGTGGCGACCAAGCCCATCATTGCGGACGGCGGCATTCGCAGCCACGGCGACATTGCCAAAAGCATCCGCTTTGGCGCGAGCATGGTGATGATTGGTTCCCTGTTTGCGGGCCACGAAGAGTCGCCAGGCAAGACGGTGGAAGTCAATGGCGAGTTGTTCAAAGAGTATTACGGCTCAGCCTCTGACTTCAACAAAGGCGAATACAAGCACGTAGAAGGCAAACGCATTTTGGAGCCCGTCAAAGGCAAGCTGGCCAACACGCTGATTGAGATGGAGCAAGACGTGCAAAGCTCGATCAGCTATTCAGGCGGCACCAAGCTGATGGACATTCGCAAGGTGAACTACGTGACCTTGGGTGGCGACAACGCGGGCGAACATCTGTTGATGTAAAACTCGCGCTACAGCCCGATTAGGCCCAACAACAAAGCCTGTCTGCTTCATGCATGACAGGCTTTTTTTATTGCACGAACTCTGCGCAGCAGTTGTGCCTGAATAGGCTGGCGTGGTTTCTGTTTAAACGCGGCTTATTTGTTCAGCAACTCAAGCGCCAGCGTGTGTAGGCGACTGCCCTGCTGCGTCAACGCTTCAACTATGCTGAAGTGCTGCAAGCCTTCCAACGCTTCAGCCACAGGCACGCGGTCTTTGCCCCACGCTTGCTGAATCAACACGTTGTGGCGAATAAATTCTTCGCTCTCAATGCCCCCCACCACGCTGTAAAGCGTGCCCTGCTTGGGCGCTGGCATCCATGCAGGGCTGTTGCGAACAGCCTCGTGCTCGGTGAGGCGCAAGCTGTCTTTGAGGTAGGGCGTGGCACGCACCGACTCCAACTCATACAAACCAGAAATCGACAAAGCCTTGGTGATTAAATGCGCAGGCAAGTCAGCCGCATAGGCGGGCCAATCGCAGGCCAACAGCATGGCAGCCAGTTGACCACCCGCCGAGTGCCCCACCAAGGTGATGCGGCTGGGGTCGCCACCAAAGCGGTGAATGTTGCGCCACACCCAAGCCACGCACTTGACCATTTGCAGCGTGATGTCAGACACCGTCACCGCAGGGCACAGCGCGTAGTTGGGCACCACCACATGCGCGCCTTGCACGGTGAAGGTGGGCGCGATGAACGAGTGGTCTGCCTTGTCTAACGAGCGCCAGTAGCCACCGTGAATGAAGATCATCACAGGCGCTTTACCTTGCGTTTTGTTGCTTGGAAAAATATCCAAGGTTTCATTCAACCCTCGACCATAGGCCACGTCTTGAAAGCAACGGTGCGTGGCACGCACTTGCGCAGACAGCGCGCGCCAATTGGCAAAGTGCACAGCATGCTCGGGCACCAAGGTGCGGTTGTTGTACATACGGTCATACCAAGCGCCGTCGCGTTGCGTCATAGCTTTTTCTCCAAGAGAATTTGCACGTTGGTCCATGTGCGGTTTTGGGTGCTGCTGTTTTCTGCCACGCTGGTGCTTTGATACACCGTACCTGTGTTGTAGTGGCGTGGGTCAAGGTTACTGAAGGTCAAACGCCAAGCGGTGGTGGCGTCAACTCGCCACAGGCCATACAGATCCATCACACGTTTTTGTGACACGGTCAGCCACTGCACATCGCTGGTGCGTGTGGTGTAACCGGGGTTGTAGTTGACGTTGCCGCCGATGGTCAGAGGCAACACGGACAATCGGTAATCAGCACCAAGGTTAGCGGTCATATCAGGCTGTTGATCGAGTCGGTTGTTCGGGCCATCAATGCTGAGTACGCGCGAACGGTAAAAGCTCACATTGCTGCGCAGGTCCACATGCGGCGCATCAGCAATCCATTGGTCCATGCGGAACTTCGCTTCTAGCTCTATGCCTTCAGTGATGGCTTCGCTGATGTTTTGCGGGCTAGACAACCAGCGCCGCGTGCTGTTATCAAAGCTGGTGACGTTGCGAATGAGGTTTTGCACACGACGATGAAAAGCGCTTGCACTCAACACACCGCCTTGCGGCAAATAACGCTCCACCGCCACGTCGAGGCCGGTGGCGACTTCTGGTTTGAGGTTAGGGTTGCCAGACACATCGGGGTTGGTCGCACTGTTTTCATCTCTTGTGTAGGTTCTGCGCGCTAGCAGGGTTGGCATGGTCGGAGTTTTAAAACTGCGCGTGAGGCTCATACGTACTTGATCACGACTGTCTGGGTTAGGTCGCCACATAGCATGCAACAAAGGCGTGAACACACTGTTGCGGTTAGAAACATCACCGGTGGACAGATTGCCTTCCGTGCTCAATGCCTCATAACGTGCGCCCAAATGTGTCGCCCATTGAGGCGTGAACTGCCATTCATCTTGCGAATACAGGGCATAACGCATCGAGCTTGCATGCAGATCGCCGGCATTGGCATTTTGGTAAGAGCCTGTAACAAGCTGTGTGCGACGAACAGACTCAAGCTCTGAACCACTCACCCACTGATGTCCGCCCCCCATGACATTGGTGTACTTACCCCCTAAATTGGCAGAACGATCTTGCGTGCGGGAACTCTCCGTCAAGCTCGGCAACAAATTGATATTGCCGGAGTTTTGTTGATATTCAGAATGGCTGTTCCAACCGCCGACGTTGAACTTCCACTCCATATTGCTATCCGTGGATAACTTGCGGCGCCATTGGCCGTTCAGTCTAGCGATAGCAAAGTTGTTGTCATTCGCTGTTGTTGCGCTTGTAGAGCCGGTGGTAGCAGGGCTTGATGATGTTTGATCCGTCATCATCACTCCAGGCGTTGTGCCATGCGACAAAGCGACAAAGGGCATCAGCATGAAAGTCTCGCTTGAATCACCCTTGAGTTGCAAACGGGCCGAGGCATTGAGGCCTTCGCGGACGTAATGGCTATCGCTCACACGCACACGCGCTGTCCCATCATTACGCGTCAAGTCGTTTTCACTATGGTCCGGCGCCGCATACCGATTAACCGACAAGGTGTAGTTTGCCGACAACTTCTCATCCGCGTGATACTTCACCAACGAGGCCATGGGAGATGCATAACCACCTTGAAACGAGGTGCCCACTTTCAACTCGGTGGGCATGCCTTTTCGGCCTTCGCGCGTGATGATGTTGATGGTGCCGGCAATCGCTTGTGCGCCAGTTTCAGCTGTTGGTGCACGGTAAATTTCCACACGCTCAATCATTTCGGGAGTGAGCGACTCCACCGAGAAACCAGGCGGCACACGTTGGCCATCAAGCAAGATTTGTGTATAGCCTTGACTCAAACCCCGCATGCGAATGCCACCACCTCTTCCGGGTGCACCGCCCAAGGTGATGCCAGGCATACGTTTCAAAATTTCACCAAGATTGGAGTCGCCTTGACGCTCAATTTCTTCACGGCCAATAACGATTTTGCTGGCGGTAGATTCACGGCGCTGTTGGGTGTCGTTGTCTCGCCCACTGGTGATTTCAATGCGCCCCATATCGGCAGCTGGGGCTGCCGATTGCTGAGCAACAACGGTCGTGGCACTGAGCGCCAAAGGGACAACAAGTGTGCGAGTAAGGGTCTGAAAATGCATCGCAAAAAGTTTACCGAGGTATGAATGCCCTTGCCGTGTAAAGTTCAGGTTTTCTTTTTGATACACCTACCATGAGCCAAGCCTCCGCGCCACACGCCTACGAAATCAAAAGTGCCTCGTTGCCCTTGGTGTCTTTCCTTCTTAAAACCCCCGACATCTCAGCCTTGCAAGCGGACATGACACGCCGCTTAGGCGCAACACCGGGCTTCTTCGACAACGACCCCGTGGTCATTGATCTGAGCGCCTTAGAAGACCCTCAAGGCATGCTTGACTTGCCCTCGGTGTGCTTGATGCTGCGCACCCACAGCATGCTGCCTGTGGCGGTTCGCGGCGCAAATGAGCACCAATTAACTAGTGCACACAAAGCAGGCCTGTTTGAGGCTCGCGATTTGAGCATTCAAGCCCCTGCTGCCCCACGCGTTGAAACCGTGGTGCAAGAGGTGATTCGCGAAGTAGAGGTGGTGCGCGAAGTACAAACCGGCAGCGGTGCCGCCATGGTGATCGACAAACCGTTGCGCTCTGGCCAGCACGTGTACGCCAAGGGCCGCGACTTGATCGTGCTCGCCATGGTCAACCCTGGCGCTGAAATCATGGCCGATGGCCACATCCACGTGTACGCCCCCCTGCGCGGCAAAGCGATTGCCGGCGCTCGTGGCGATATACAAGCACGCATCTTTACCTCGTGCCTTGAAGCTGAACTGATTTCGATTGCTGGAACCTATCGCACCAGCGATGCGCCACTGCCAACCGAAGTGGCCGGAAAGCGTGCGCAAATCAGCCTTCAAGGCGAGAAGTTGGTGATGCAAGCGCTGTAAAATTGCGGATTAATTTTTAGAACAACCTAGGGCTTTCTTCATGACAAAAATCGTGGTGGTGACTTCTGGCAAAGGCGGCGTGGGCAAAACCACGACCAGCGCCAGTTTTTCCTCTGGCCTCGCTTTGCGCGGCTTCAAAACGGTGGTCATCGACTTTGACGTTGGCCTGCGTAACCTTGACCTCATCATGGGTTGCGAGCGTCGCGTGGTGTATGACTTCATCAACGTCATCAACGGCGAAGCCACGCTCAACCAAGCCTTGATCAAAGACAAGCAATGCGACAACTTGTTCGTGTTGGCTGCTTCACAAACGCGGGACAAAGACGCCCTCACCAAAGAAGGTGTGGAGCGTGTGTTGAACGAACTCAAAGAAATGAAGTTCGACTACATCGTGTGCGACTCTCCTGCAGGCATCGAAGTGGGCGCCATGATGGCCATGCACTTTGCAGACGAAGCTTTGGTGGTGACCAACCCTGAAGTGTCTTCGGTGCGCGATTCAGACCGCATCTTGGGCATGCTCAGCAGCAAAACACAACGTGCCATTGATGGTGACACCCCCATCAAAGAACACCTGCTCATCACACGCTACAACCCTAGCCGTGTGGAAGAAGGCCACATGCTGTCGCTCGAAGACATTCAAGACATCTTGCGCATTCCTTTGATTGGCGTGATTCCAGAATCTGAAACCGTGTTGACTGCCTCGAACCAAGGTTTGCCAGCCGTTCATTTGGACAACACAGATGTGTCTGAAGCCTACAAAGACGTGATCAGCCGCTTCTTAGGTGAAGACGTGCCCATGCGCTTCACTGAGCACGTCAAACCAGGTTTGTTCAAACGCATTTTTGGCGGAAAGTAAACCATGTCGTTGCTCTCTTTTTTACTCGGTGAGAAGAAAAAAACAGCCAACGTTGCAAAAGAACGTTTGCAGTTCATCTTGACGCATGAGCGTTCCGGCCGCAATGCACAACCCGACTACCTGCCTGCGTTGCAACGCGACTTGGTGGCCGTGCTTTCCAAATACGTGAAGATCAACCCAGATGACATCAAAGTCAATTTGGAGCGTCACGACAACCTCGAAGTGCTCGAAGTCAAAATCGAATTGCCCGAGTAAGTGGTTTAAGTACCCACCCAAACAAAAAGCGACCCGAGGGTCGCTTTTTATTTGGCTTTCACAAGCAGAAGGTGGGATTAACCGCCTTTGTTGGAACGCTTGCCAGGGTTCTTCTTGCTACGTGTCGCAACACCGCGCTCAAGACTCACGCGTTGACCACGACCGCCTGTGCTCAGCACAGTGCCTGGCAGTGGGGTTGGTTTTGGTGAGCGTTTGCGATCGGCTTCGGTGACGATTTTGTTTCCCATGAAATTTTCCAAATAAAAAGTTACAGCCCATGATTAGGCCACAGGTTCAGCGCATTTTCGCATGTAACCGCCCATAATCGACTCAAAGAAGGTGATTTATGAACCCAAAAATCAGCGAATTGTTGGCTCGCATCCAACAAATGGAGTTGGAGATCGAGCAAGAAATGAAGCGCCGACGCGCTGAACTGCAAGCCGACTTCGAAGAAACGCGGGTGAAGTTCGAGCATGAAGTTTTAGAGCAACAGCGCCGCTTCAAGACTGGCATGGTCAAGTACATGCTCTCAGCCGACTTACTCAGCGTCTTAACAGCGCCAGTGATTTATTCGGTCCTGGCGCCCATGTTGCTGCTCGACCTCTCTGTCACCCTCTATCAGCACATTTGCTTTCGGGTTTACGACATTCCACGCGTCAGGCGTAGCGACTACTTTGTGTTTGATCGCGCACATTTAGCCTACCTAAACTTGATTGAAAAGATTAATTGTGGCTACTGCTCTTATGGCAACGGCCTCGTCGCCTACACACGTGAAATCGTGGCACGCACCGAGCAGTACTGGTGCCCTATCAAGCATGCCCGCAAAGTCATGGCAGCGCACCCCTACTACACTGGGTTTGTAGATTTTGGCGATGCCGAGAGCTATCAACGTGAACTCGAAAACTTGCGCGCGAAACTCACTGAACTCAACAACAGCCACGAATAACGCGCAAACACCTCATGCCAAACACAGACATTGACAACCGCCTGATGGATTTAGAAATCAAGGCCAGCTTCACCGAGGATTTGGTGGAGCAACTCAACCAAACAATTTTTCAACAGCAACAGCAAATCGATGCTCTCATTCGTGAAGTCAGCCAATTGCGTCAACAAGCGCCCGATGGTGGATCTGGCGGTTTTCGAAGCCTACGCGATGAGCTACCTCCTCACTATTGAGCGCATGCAAGACTTATCAGCAAGCGATCTGCGTGAGCTTGCACTCTTTATGGTGTACCGACTGAGTGCTTACGCTGTGATCAACTTGATTGATGATGCGGCCATGCTGTCCCTTGTCTTCGTTTAAAACGTCAAAAAGAAAAAACCATGTCAAAAACAGTCGATTACTACTTAGCCCCGCAAAGCCCGTGGACGTATTTGGGTCACCAACGCTTTGTACAAATTGCAAAAACGGCAGGCGCCACCGTGCGTGTGATGCCGATGGATTTAGGCAAGGTGTTTCCCATCTCTGGCGGTTTGCCGTTGGGCAAACGCGCACCGCAGCGACAAGCGTACCGACTGGTGGAATTGACGCGTTTCAGCAAAGTACTGAACCTGCCACTCAATTTGCACCCTAAGTTTTTTCCCGTGTCGGGTGACCCAGCAGCGCGACTCATCATCGCCGTTGACATGCACCATGGCACAGGAGCGGCCTTGGCGATAACGGGCGCGGTTCTGTCAGCCGTGTGGCATGAAGAACGCGACATCGCAGATGCCACCACCTTGGCAGTCTTGCTGAACGAACACAAACTGGATGCTGCCTGCCTCGCGTTGTCCGACACACCCGAGGTGCAAACCCGCTACGACAACTACACACAAAGTGCCATCGACACGCAAGTATTCGGTGCGCCAAGTTATGTGATTGATGGCGAGATGTTTTGGGGCCAAGACCGTTTGGACTTTGTGGCACAAAAGCTCAAAGCATAAAAAAAATAGGCCCACAAACAATTCAGCCACCGAAGTTGCACACAAGGTGCAACGCGGTGGCTGAATGCCCTTTTAGCGAATGCTAATTAACGGGGTGTGCGTGGCTTAGGTGCGCGTTTTTTTGCGTCAAAACCGCCACCAAACGATTTACCAGCTGGACGTGCAGGCTTGTCGAAAGGTGTGCGACCTGCTTCAAACGGAGCGCGTGGGCCACGAGCTGGCGCACGGTCGTCAAAACTGCGTGGTGCGCGGTCTTCGAAACTACGTGGAGCACCGAAGTTGCCGCGAGGTGCGCCTTGGCCTTCGCCAAAGTTGCCACGTGGAGCGCCACGGCTATCGCCGAAGTTGCCACGTGGAGCCCCTTGACGTGGCTCGAAGCTGTTGCCACGAGGTGCATCAAAACGGTTGTCTGAACGACCTTCAAAACGGCCTTCCGAACGTGGCTCGAAGCGGCCTTGACCGTTGCCTTCAAAGCGTCCACCGCCGCCACCAAACTTGTTGCCGCCGCCGAAGCCGCCACGGTTACCACCGCCGCCAAACTTGCCACCGCCTTTGCGGTCGTAGTCACGGCCTGCACCGCCGCGTTGTTCGACGCGTTGCGTGGGTTCCATGCCCGGAATCACTTCAGCCGTGAACTGTTGGCGGGTGTAGGCTTCGATGTCATAAATTTTGCGCTTATCGCGGAACTCGGCCAAAGTCACAGCCAAGCCATCGCGGCCCGCACGACCGGTACGGCCAATGCGGTGGGTGTAGTCCTCAGACTTCATGGGCAAGCCAAAGTTGAACACGTGTGTGATGGTGGGCACGTCAATGCCGCGAGCGGCCACGTCGGTTGCCACCAAGAACTGCACTTGACCTTGACGCAACGCCATCAAGCGGCGGTTACGCAAACCTTGGCTCAACGCGCCGTGCAAAGCCACAGCAGAGAAGCCTTCTTGTTGCAAGTCATTGGCCAAGCCGTCGCACTCGATTTGAGTGCTGGCAAAGACGATGGCTTGGTTGATGGTGGTATCGCGCAAGAGGTGGTCCAACAAACGGCGCTTGTGTTGCGCGTTGTCCGCCCAATGCAAGATTTGACGAATGTTGTTGTGCTTCTCTTGAGGCGAGTCGATTTGCACGCGTTGGGGTTGACGCATGACGCGTGTCGCCAACTGCTGAATGCGCGGCGCGAAGGTGGCGCTGAACATCATTGTTTGCTTGCGGTCGATGGTGAGTTGGTTGATTTCAGCCAAGTCATCGGCAAAGCCCAAGTCGAGCATACGGTCGGCTTCGTCCACCACCAAGAATTGAACTTTGTCCAACTTGATTTGCATAGAGCGTTGCAAGTCGAGCAAACGGCCAGGCGTGGCCACCACCAAGTCAGCGTTTTGCAGCTTAGCGATTTGCAACTGGTAAGGCATGCCGCCCACCACGTTGGCCACGCGCAAGCCACGGCAATGCTTGACCAAGTCGATGGCGTCGTGCGCCACCTGTTGTGCCAATTCGCGGGTTGGGCAAACGATCAAGGCGCCAGGGGTTGGGGCTTTGAAGTTGCGTGTGTTGGTGGGGTCTTTGCGCTTGGCGCGCTTAGGTGGCTCTTCGCCATTGGCTGCTGCGTCGGCAACGAGCTTGTCCCAAGCGGCTTTGTCAGCAGCTTCGGCTTGCGCTTGCTGCTGAATCAAGGTGTGCAACACGGGCAACAAGAAGGCGGCGGTTTTGCCGCTACCTGTTTGGCTAGACACCATCAAGTCGATGAAACCAGCTTTGGCATCAGCGTTGTCATTTGGCAAAGCCAAAGGAATGGTTTTTTGTTGAACCGTGGTGGGTTGTGTGTAGCCGAGGTCGGCCACGGCTTGCACCAGTTCACGGGCCAAGCCCAACTCGACGAAGCCGTTAGGCACGTCAGCTTGTTCAACCTCAGCGGTGTGAACGCCTTCAGTAGCTACCGCGTCTTGAGCGGAAATAGAAATAGTTTCGGCAGGCGCAAATTCGCCTGTCACATTCAAAGTGTCAGTCATGATTTTTTCTCGCACGTGAGCGCCGCAAGTTGTGCGGCTGCTCCGTTCTAGGTTAAAAAACATCAACCATCAAACGGAACCTGCTCTGACCCGCTAGGGGTTTATTCAGTGCTTGGGGCTCATTTAGCGAGCCCGGTGAATGAAGGGAGATGTACAAATTCGCTACGGCTTTGTAGCGAAGACCGTGATTATGGCACGAATTCGGGTTTTTACCTAATCACAGTTTTAAAAAGTGATCGCGGTAGTGCAGCATCTCGTCAATCGACTCGTGCACATCGGCCAAGGCTGTGTGCTTTTGGGCCTTTTTAAAGGCATTCAACACCTCAGGTTTCCATCGGCGTGACAGCTCTTTGAGCGTGCTCACATCCACATTGCGGTAGTGAAACCACGCTTCGAGCTTGGGCATGTATTTATTTAAGAAGCGGCGGTCTTGGCCAATCGTGTTGCCGCACATGGGCGACACACCTTTAGACACATAGTGCTTCATGAAGGCAATGAGCTGCTCTTGGGCTTGCTCTTCGGTCACGGTGGAAGCTTTGACTTTGTCAATCAAACCACTCTTGCCGTGGGTGCCTTTGTTCCATGCATCCATCTTGCCTAACAACTCGTCGCTTTGGTGAATGACGAACACAGGTCCCTCAATGCGAATCGACAAATCGGGATTGGTGACGATGACTGCGATTTCAAGCAAACGCTCGCGTTCGGGGTCAAGACCCGTCATTTCACAATCGAGCCAAACCAAATTCAAATCAGACTTGGCAAGCTTAGGGGCAACAGAGGGGACGGGAGGAGTGGAGGCAACTTCAGACATGCGCGAGATTGTCGCCCATTGCGCAATGGCCGCTTCATCTAAACTCCCCCACCATGATGAACCCTTCTCTCACGATGACCTTGACACTGGCAGCCGTACTGGTAGCCAACCTGCTTACCAAACTTTGGCTCAATGGCCGTCAAGTGCGCCATGTGGCGCAACACCGTGGGCAAGTGCCTGACGCATTTGCACACACTATCAGCTTAGACGCACATCAAAAAGCAGCAGACTACACACTCGCAAAATCGCGCGTGGGCTTGATTGATTTGGCTTTGGATGCTGTCACGTTGATCGGTTGGACATTGTTAGGCGGCTTAGACGCACTCAACCAAGTCACACTCAATTGGCTGGGTGAAGGCATGAGCCAACAAGTGGCCTTGGTCGTGAGCTTTACATTGATTGGCGGCTTGATTGGGTTGCCCTTGTCGCTGTACCAAACCTTCGGTATTGAACAACGCTTTGGCTTCAACAACACCACAGCCAAACTCTGGGTGAGCGACATGCTTAAAGGTTTATTGGTAGGCATGGTGCTGGGCTTACCTATTCTTTGGCTGGTGCTGTGGCTGATGCAAGCCGGTGGCCCCATGTGGTGGCTATACACCTGGGCTGCCTTGGTGGTGTATCAGCTGTTCGTGATGTGGATTGCCCCCAACGTCATCATGCCGCTGTTCAACAAATTCACACCGTTAGAAGACACCACACTCAAAGAACGCGTCACTGCGTTGATGAACCGTGCAGGCTTCAAGGCCAAAGGTTTTTTTGTGATGGATGGCAGCCGCCGCTCGGCCCATTCCAACGCTTTCTTCACAGGCTTTGGCGCAGCCAAGCGGGTGGTGTTTTTTGACACGTTGCTCACACAGCTCAACGGCGATGAAATGGAAGCCGTGCTCGCCCACGAATTGGGCCACTTCAAACACCGTCACATTCTGAAAACGATGGCTGTGAGCTTTGCCACCAGCCTTGCAGGCCTTGCTTTGTTGGGTTGGGTATCGCAACAAATTTGGTTTTACACAGGTTTGGGTGTGATGCCCAACCTCAACGGCAGCAACAGCGCCTTGGCTTTGTTGTTGTTCATGCTGGTGCTGCCTTTGTTCACCTTCTTTGTGTCGCCCTTGTCGGCGCGTCGTTCACGCAAGTTTGAGTTTGAAGCAGACGCCTATGCCATAGCGAATAGCGATGGAAAAGCACTTGCCAGCGCCCTACTCAAGCTGTACCAAGACAATGCCTCGACCCTCACGCCAGACCCTTGGTACGTGGCGTTTTATTATTCACACCCACCCGCCTCACAGCGCTTGGCACGGATGGCCGCATGAAGCAAACCGGCTTAGTGGTGGCCAGCCACGGACGACACTGCGTCGTAGAAACACCAGATGGTGAACGACGCATTTGCCATCCTCGTGGCAAAAAAAGCCAAGTGGTAGTCGGCGACCGCGTGCAATGGTTGGCCAGCACAGACGAAGGCACCATAGAAAAAGTGGAGCCACGCCACAACTTGTTTTACCGACAAGACGAGATTCGTACAAAATCGTTTGCGGCCAACTTAGACCAAGTGCTCATTCTGTTGGCGGCTGAGCCTGAGTTCTCTGAGATGCAGCTCACGCGTGCGCTCATTGCTGCTGAGGCCGAGCACATCACGCCCCTCATCGTGCTCAACAAGAGCGATTTGACCGAGCTGCATGCGCGAGCCCTTGCCCGCTTAGAGCCCTACGTGAAGATGGGCTACACCGTGCTGCAAGGTGCTTTTAAATCGGGCAATTTGGGCACCCTACCTGAGCGCTTGAAACACAAAACCACCTTGGTGCTTGGCCCCTCCGGCACAGGGAAAAGTACGCTCATCAACGCCCTCGTGCCACATGCCAAGGTGGCTACCGCAGAGATTTCGCAAGCGTTGAACTCGGGCAAGCACACCACCACATCCACAACTTGGCACTGGGTCGACGCCGAGCGCAAAACAGGTCTGATTGACTCACCGGGGTTTCAAGAATTTGGCGTGCATCACATTGATGCCATGCAGCTCGCGGCTTACATGCCCGACTTCAAACCGCATGTGGCGAACTGCAAGTTTTACAACTGCACGCATTTGCACGAACCTTCGTGTGGGGTGCAAGACGCCGTGGCTTCAGGTGAAATCAGCCCCTCACGTTACAAGCTGTACGGTATGTTGTTTGCCGAACTCACACAGCCTGTGAACTACTGAAGCACTGAACTCAACCGTTGAGGTTTAGCCCAACAAACGTGCCAAGGTCAGCAAAGCCAGCAGCACCATCCAAAGCACCACGGTGCGCCAAACCAAACCCACCACACTGGATAAGTGAGCCATCTCTGGCGTACGGCCTGGCGTGCTTTCGCTATCTTGTGAATTGACTTCAGCGTCAGCACGCAATGCCTCTCCACCCAGGCGCACATTAAGCGCTCCTGCTGTGGCAGACAACACGACGCCATCGTTGTCATCTGGAAAGCGCTGAGCGTGGTTACGCCAGCAATCAATCGCCTCTTCAAAGTTACCAACCACGGCAAACGCCACCGCAGTCAACCGTGCGGGGAACCAGTCCACGCGATGCCAAGCCTTCAGCGCGGCGGCTTGCAAAGTGTCACTCACCCACCCTCTGTTGGGTTTGGGAGAGGCTTGCCAAGCGCGCGACACCATCTCACTCATGCGATAGATCACTGCACCTGCAGGACCAAAGCCCAAGGCCGCCAGAATCGAAAACCAAGTGAGTACACCAAACACATGGCGATGCGCAGAGATCACCGAATGTTCAATCACATGACGCAACAACTCGCTACGCGGCAAGCTACCGACCTCAACGTGTTGCCACTCAGCCAGCAGTTCGCGCGCCAAGCGCTCATCACCCACATCCAAAGCATCACGAATGTCGGTGAAGTGATGACTGAACTGACGAAAACCCAAGGTGGCGTAGAGCACCGCAACGCTCCAAATCATCGCGACAGGCCAACCGAAGATAGCCATCAACGACCAATGCACCACCGTGGCAATCACCGCAGGTACACCCACCGCCAAAGACCAAGTAGTCCATGCCAAGCGTGGGTGGCCAGCATCCAAAGTCTGACTAATCCACAAAGCCCATGCCTGCACGGTGCGATGCACCCAATTGCCACGCACTAAGGGTCGGGCTTGTTCAATCAACAGGGCGAGGAGCAGGGAAAGAAAACTCATGTCGAGATGATAGCGGCCCGTTCGTGTTATTCAGCCATATCAGGCCCGTAAGAAGCGGTAAAAGTTGCGCAACATGCCTGCCGTCGCACCCCATACAAAACGCAAATTTTCACCATCTTGGTAGGGCATGGACAACCATTCACGGGTCACGCCCTCATGCGCATACCGGTGCCAACGGTGATGAGCGGGATCCATCAAATAAGCCAAGGGAACTTCAAACGCATCAGCCACCTCATGTTTGTTCAAGTGCAGCGTCATCTGCGGGGAAATCAAAGCCACCACGGGCGTCACGTGAAACGAAGAACCCGTCACGTACTCGGGCAGTGTGCCAAGAACTTGCACATGGCGGGCCTCCAGCCCCACCTCTTCTTGCGCTTCACGCAAGGCAGTGGCTGTCGCATCGACATCTCCCTTATCGCGCTTGCCGCCTGCAAAAGCTATCTGCCCAGGGTGTGTTGACATGTGCGCAGGTCTTTGGGTCAGCAGTACTGTGGGCTCGTCACGCATGACCACCCCTATCAACACCGCCGCTTGCTCGGGAGCACGGTCTAAGAATTGACGCTCACGCACCAACTCCGGCTGCCACACGGGTGGATTGGCAAAACGCGCCTGCAAGGCTGCGGGCGTTAAATGCTGCGCAGGTACAGCGACCAAGTGGCTGTCCACTTGGAACACTGGCACTTGTTGAGGGTCAAAAAGAGGAAGTTGAGCCATAGAAAAAGCCACCGCAAGTTTTCACTCGGGGTGGCTTCTAAGCAAAAGTAGATCTGCTTATTGAGCGGCGGCTGCGGCTTTAGAAGCTGCGGCCGATTTGCTGACCAATTTTTCTTTGATACGAGCTGACTTACCGCTACGGTCGCGCAAATAGTACAACTTGGCACGACGCACATCACCGCGACGCTTGACTTCGATGCTCGCGATCAATGGGCTGTAAGTTTGGAACGTACGCTCCACGCCTTCGCCACTAGAGATTTTGCGAACTGTGAAGCCGCTGTTGAGACCACGGTTACGCTTAGCAATCACCACACCTTCGTAGGCCTGCACACGCTTGCGTGTACCTTCAACCACGTTGACGCTCACAATGACTGTGTCGCCAGGTGCAAATTCGGGGATTGTTTTGCCGAGGCGAGCAATTTCTTCTGCCTCGAGAGTTTGGATCAGGTTCATGTTTTCCTCTAAAAGATCTTGGTCGCGCTACACAAAAGGCCCCGGAACAAAATGTCCAAAGCGGCCGACCAGAGGATCGAAAAGCCCACCATTATAGCGAGTTTTGAGACCTCAAAGCAGCTTCGTCTTGCTTGGTCAGTTTGGCAGCTGCGCGAGCCGCGTCAATCAGCTCAGGACGCAAACGCGCGGTCAACTGCAAGCGTTGGTCACGGCGCCAACGCTCAATGTTGACGTGATGACCTGACATGAGTTCAGCTGGCACGCCTTGCCCTTCCCACTGCTCTGGACGGGTGTAATGCGGGCAATCTAACAAACCATCCAAAGCGGGGTTAAAGCTGTCCAATTGATGGCTGCCTTCGTCGTTCAAGACGCCGGGTTGCAAACGCGCCACGGCATCAAGCAAAGTCATGGCAACGAGCTCACCCCCAGATAGTACAAAGTCACCCAAACTGACTTGCAGATCCACATGCGTGTCGATGAAACGCTGGTCAATCCCTTCGTAACGCCCGCACAGTAGTACCGCCCCTTGGCTATCAGACCAGTGTTGCACGGCGGCGTGACGCAAAGTCTCACCAATCGGGGAGAAAAAAACCAGCGGTGCCACATCAGGCCCCTCACCTCTGTCCGCTCGGATAGCAGCGAGACACGCAGCCAAAGGCTCGACCATCATGACCATACCGGGGCCGCCGCCAAAGGGCCGATCGTCCACGCGGCGGTAGTTGCCTTCTGCGTAATCGCGGGGGTTCCAAAGGCGCACCTCGACTTGGCCTGACTCATAAGCGCGACGCGTCACGCCCGTTTTGAGAAAGGGCTCAAACAGCTCGGGAAACAGGGTGATGACGTCAAAGCGCACGGCAGGGCCTCGGGCGGGCTCTTTAGTAATCGGGCTGCCAGTCGGCGGTGATGCGGCGTCCTGCCAAATCCACCGTATCGATGTAAGCCGACACAAACGGAATCATGCGCTCTAGGGCCTTGCCCTCTTGCTCATAAGCAAGCACCAACACGGTTTGCGGACCGGTATGCAGCAACTCGCGCACAACACCTAAGGTGACACCTTCGCGGTTGACAACGTCTAGGCCAATCAAATCGACCCAGTAGTACTCGTCTGCTTCAGGGGTTGGAAAGCTTGTGCGCGACACAAAAATGCGTGCGCCTTTGAGCAGTTCTGCGGCATTGCGATCAGGCACCTCTTGGGCCGAAGCCACCACAGAATCAGAATGTTCTTTGGCTTCGATGATTTTCAGAAGCACGGTGCCAGCAAATGTTTTGGCGCCTCGTTCAGCGGGTTGTAAAAACCAACGCTTAGAAGAAAAAAGCGCTTCCGGAGAAGCGCTGTAGGGCAAGACCTTGAACCAGCCTTTGATGCCCCAAGCATCTGCAATGCGCCCGACTTCGATGGCGTCCGCAGGAAGTTCTGCGGACTCAAGGCCCAGCGTCATTGCAATGCCTTTATTCAATTAAGCAGCAACTTTAGCAGCAGCTTGCTTGACCAAACGGATCACGGTAGGCGAGCATTGCGCACCAACGCTTGTCCAGTGAGTCAAACGGTCTTGAGCAACGCGCAAGCCTTCAGCTTGACCTTTAGCGATTGGGTTGTAAAAACCAATGCGCTCGATGAAACGGCCGTCGCGACGATCGCGCTTGTCGGCTACAACAATGTTAAAAAACGGACGGGCTTTAGAACCGCCGCGTGAAAGTCGGATGACGACCATGATGAATCCTTCGGGTGGAGATTTTTTCAACGTTTGAGACACGCGCTAAGCCACCCGGCCTGCGACACGCTGAAAAGCCTTCCATTATAGCGCCCTACACTCAAGCCATAAAAAACAAAACCATCGCGGCCTGGTTGGCCTTCTTGGGAGGCCCTTTTGGGCTTCCCTGTTTTTAACTATTTGGCCTGTAGGACACCCTAGGATGGTTGCTACCCATCCTCACCGCACGAGGCATCTATGGCATCGAACGGGCCCAGCAATATGGCTAGATGACGTGGCCAATTGATGGCTCATCCCCATTGCCGGCTTAGCTTTGCGGCCTGCGCTTTGAACGCCATCGTCTATGGCTTGATGACGCCTGAAGCTTGGAACACACGCTTCAACGGCACTGAAAACAACGACGCACCGGCTGGTCAAACCAATTGGTTGCCCATCGGTGCGGTTGCTCTTGCTTTGTTGATTGGCACCACGGTGCTCATGTCAAGCATCGTGTTCAGCTTTCAACTCTACTTTGAATATCAAATCGAAGAAGCGCGAAAGCTGTAGAAGTGATTAGAAAATCTGCAAGCTGATCCAATAAGCGACACCCGCCACGAAAGCGCTGGCAGGAATTGTCAAGATCCAAGCCCAAACGATACCGCCCGCCACACCCCAGCGCACCGCACTGGCGCGCTGCGTAGAGCCCACCCCCACAATGGCACCCGTGATGGTGTGCGTGGTGGACACAGGAATACCCAAAGCCGTGGCTAAGAACAAGGTCATGGCACCGCCCGTTTCAGCGCAAAAACCGCCGACGGGCTTGAGCTTGGTAATTTTCTGACCCATGGTCTTCACAATGCGCCAGCCACCAAACATGGTACCCAAGCCAATCGCCATGTAGCAGCACACGATGGTCCAAGTCGGAGGTGCGGTACTGTCGGTCGCTGCATAACCCGTGGCCATCAACAACATCCAAATGATGCCAATGGTCTTTTGGGCGTCGTTGCCACCGTGGCCCAAGCTGTAGGCCCCCGCAGAAATCAACTGCAAACGGCGAAACCATTTGTCCACGCGTGAGGGGCGGAAGCTTCGGAAGATCCAAGCCACAGCCACCATCATCAACGAGCCCAATAAAAAGCCCAGCAACGGTGACACAAAGATAAAAGCCACTGTTTTCAAAATGCCTGAAGCCACCAAAGCGCCTGAACCGGCCTTGGCAATGACAGCACCCGAAATACCGCCAATCAACGCATGCGACGAGCTACTGGGAATGCCATACAACCAAGTGATGACGTTCCAAGTGATTGCGCCTAATAAAGCGCCAAACACCACATGAACATCCACAACACCAGGTTCGACAATGCCCTTGCCCACTGTGGCAGCCACGCTCAATTTAAAGATCAAGATGGCCACAACGTTAAAAAATGCAGCAAACAACACTGCTTGTGCAGGCTTCAAAACGCCTGTGGAAACGACAGTGGCAATAGAGTTCGCTGCGTCGTGAAAGCCATTCATGAAGTCAAACAGCAAAGCCAGCACAACCAACAAGGCGACCACCCAAAAGGCGGTTTGTACGGTATCCATATGGTGCTCGTGATTAAGAGTTCTCGAGGACGATGCCCTCGATCAAATTGGCCACGTCTTCGCACTTGTCAGTGATGGTTTCCAACAACTGATAAATGGCTTTGAGCTTGAGCACTTCACGTACATCGGGCTCTTCGCGGAACAATTTGCTCATGGCGCTACGCATCACGCGATCCGCATCTGATTCGAGCTTGTCGATTTCTTCGCACGTCTTCAAGGCCGCTTCGGCTGTCGCGTGGTCAGAAATCTTTTCCAGCAAATAAACAGCATCGCGCAAACGCTCGCAGCACTTCACGCTCAAGTCGGTCAAGCGCACGATTTCTTCGTTCATGATGCGCACGTCGTACAAGGCCATGGTCTCAGCAGTGTCTTGAATCAAGTCAGCCACATCATCCATGGTGTTGATCAAGGAGTGAATTTGCTCGCGATCAATGGGGGTGATGAACGTTTTGTGGATGGCCACGTTGCACTCGTGCGTGACGCGGTCAGCACCGCGTTCAGCGTTATCCACGTCCGTGTTGTATTTTTCGCGCAAGATCGGATCGTTGTAATTAGCGACCAAACTCGAAAATGCGTGCGCTGCTTCGACGATGCGATCAGCGTGCTGGTTGAACATGACGAAAAAATTGCCTTCAGTGGGCAACAACTTTCCAAATAGCATTTGGAGCTCCTGTGGATGACTTATGTGTGACGGTAAGAAAACTGGGCAAAGTGTAATCGCAGCTCACGCACGAAAGATGAAATACACAGCCCCCACCATGCATAAACCAGCCCATAAATAGTCCAGCTTGAGGGGTTCGTTTAAGAAAAAGACAGAAAACGGCACAAACACAGCCAAGGTGATGACTTCTTGAATAATTTTGAGCTGCCCGACTTGCAAACCTGCCTCATGAAACCCAATGCGGTTGGCTGGCACTTGCAACAAGTACTCCATCAAAGCAATACCCCAGCTCACCAAAGCAGCGGTATACCAAGGCGAGTTGGCCAAACTTTTGAGGTGGCCGTACCAAGCAAAAGTCATGAACACATTAGCTGCGACCAGCAACAGCACAGCTTGCAAGGCCAAGGGAATGGCGGAGAAGTTCATGGAAGATCCTGCGTCGTCAATCGTTCAATGGCTTGATCTTTGACCGCATCGCGTTGCCCATCGCTGACACGCTCGGGCCACACCTCAGCCAAGGGCAACAACACGAATGCACGCTCGAGCCAACGTGGGTGGGGCAAGGTCAACTCAGGCGTATCGAGAGTGACATCGCCATAAAAAATCACATCCAGATCAAGGGTGCGTGGTGCGTTCTTGTAAGGACGCTTACGGCCACTTTGCAGCTCTATGGCTTGCAATGCATGCAAGAGCGCCTGCGGGCTGAGTTGAGTTTGCACCAAGGCCACGGCATTGATGAAGTCGGGTCCTTGTGCCTCATACGGCGCGCTACGGTACAACGAAGATGCCTTCACCAGCCGCGTATCGGGCAAGGCAGCCACTTGGTGCAACGCTTGCTGAACTGCGGCCACCGCGTCGCCCAAATTAGCGCCAAGGGCCACACACGCCATGACGGGTTGCACAGACATGGCAAAGGTCCTGTTTATTCGGCGGCGGGTGTGCTGCCAACATCACCCGTGGGCTTGCGACGGCGACGGCGACGCTTCTTGGCGGGCGACGTTGTGCCTTCCTCGCCTTCAGACTCGATGTCACGGAAACGCGGATCAGCATCTTTTTCGCGCGGAGCGGCTGCAGGTTTTTCTGCGCGTCGCACCGAATGCACGCGCGGGGCGCGCTGCGCTTTTTGGTGTTCTTGGCGTACTTGCTGCAGCAAATCTTCACGTTCGCTGTCACTGGCGGTGCTGAACTCTTGCCACCAATCAGACAACACTTCATCCACCTCACCCACATCGGCACGCAAGCGCATGAAGTCAAAGCCGGCACGGAAACGCGCTTGGTCCACCAAGGTCCAAGGGCCGCTGCCTGTGCGCTTTTCAAAACGTGGCTGCATCATCCAAATTTCGCGCATGTCAGCGCCGAGCTTGCCGCGGCCCGACACATCGCCAATGCGCGAATCAAACACTTCGTCGATCGCATCTTGCAACGCAGGGAACGACGGCTGCTTGGCACTTCGCTTGGCCCACACCTCGCGCACGTCTGACCACAGCACACAGGCCAGCAAGAAGCTAGGCGCCACAGGTTTACCTTCGCCCACACGACGGTCGGTGTCGTTGAGCGCGGTCTTCACAAACTCTTCGTCTGCACGTTCCACCACGATATCGAGCAACGGGTAAATGCCTTTGGCCAAGCCTTGTTGTTTCAGCTGCGCCACACTGGCCAGCGCATGGCCAGTTTGCAAGAGCTTGAGCATTTCATCAAACAAACGGCTTTGCGGCACATCGGCCAGCAACTTGGCTGCGCGTTTCAACGGTGCAGCAGTTTTGGCCTCCATCTTGAAACCCAAGGCTGACAACTTGGCCGCAAAGCGCACCGCACGAATCACACGCACAGGGTCTTCGCGGTAGCGTGTGGCGGGGTCCCCAATCATGCGGATGACTTTTTTCTTCGCGTCAGCAATGCCGCCGTGGTAATCGATCACGTTGCCCGTTTCGGGGTCGTAATACATGGCGTTGATCGTGAAATCACGGCGCGCCGCGTCTTGGTCTTGCGGGCCCCACACGTTGTCGCGCAACACACGGCCGCTGGCGTCAACGGCGTGTTTCATATTGGCCAGCTCTTGTTTGCTGCTGCGCTCGTTGCCTTTGACTTGCTCGGCATCGGCGTTGTCGAGGTGCGCACGGAAGGTGGAGACCTCAATCACTTCATGCTCGCGGCCACGGCCATACACCACATGCACGATGCGAAAGCGTCGACCAATAATGAAAGCGCGACGAAACGCCGCTTTGACTTGCTCAGGCGTGGCGTTGGTGGCTACGTCAAAGTCTTTGGGCTTCAGGCCCAGCAACAAATCGCGCACCGCGCCGCCCACGATGTAGGCTTCAAAACCACGGTCTTGCAAGGTGCGCACCACGTTGAGGGCGCGTTCATCGACCCAATCGACGTTGATGCCATGCACCTTCGCGGGTACCACTTGGCGTTTGCCCAGATTGGGCTTGGTGCTGTCAGGCGATTTGCCCATCAGCTTGTTGATGAATTGTTTGATCATTGTTTTGGGAAGAGTTCCAAAATCGGCCAGCCTTTTTCTAGGGCCACGGCACGCAGTGTGTTGTCGGGATTGGTCGCCACGGGATGGTTGACGCGCTCCAACAGGGGCAAATCGTTGCGGGAATCGCTGTAGAACGTGGCGTCAATATCGGCCCAGTCCAAGCCTTCGCGTTGCAACCATTGTTGCAGACGTTGCACTTTGCCTTCGCGCAGGGTCGGCACGCCGCTGATTTCGTTGGTGAACCAGCCTTGTGCATCACGCACCAGCTCCACCGCGATCAAGTCTTCCACACCAAAGGCTTTGGCAATGGGACGGGTCACAAACTCGTTGGTGGCGGTGATGATGATGATGCGATCGCCTGCGTCACGGTGTTTTTGCACCAAGGCCAAGGCTTCGGAACGAATGGCGGGCTTCACCACTTCTTGCATGAACTGGGCGTGCGCCTGCGCTGCCAATTCGGGGCCACGTTGACAAAATGCCTCTGCGGCAAAGCGCACGTAATCGTGAATATCCAAGGTGCCCGCTTGGTAGTGGGCGTAGAACTCATCATTCTTCTGCGTGAACGTATCGCGCTCATGCCAACCCAAACGCACGGTGAATTCGCCCCAAGATTGATCAGAATCAATTGGCAGCAAGGTGTGGTCTAAGTCAAATAGGGCGAGTTTCATCACATGTTTTCCAGCATGGCTTTGATCAATGGAATGGTGATGGCGCGTTGCGTTTGCAAGGCGTAGCCATCGAGTTGATCGAGGAGTTGAATCAGACTGCTCAAGTCGCGACTGAAGCGGTTGAGCATGAAGTCCATCACCTCATCACTCAAGAACACACCTCGGTCGTCGGCCTGTTGACGCAGCACAGCGCGGCGCTCAGGCTCGCTGAGCACCTGCAATTGAAAAATATGACCCCAGCCTAAACGGGTGCGCAAGTCTTCGCGCAGAGCCAAGTCGCTGGGCGGCACGCTGCCCGCGGCCAGCACCCAACGCTGCTGGCCATCACTGGGCGTCGTGGCGTTGACAAACCAGTTGAAGGCGGCGTGTTGTTGCACAGCGGTGTAGAGGTGAACATCGTCCAAGATGACCACGCGCCAAGCTTCATTGAAAGCGGTGGGTTCTGCCACTGAAGCATCCATCCAACCTACGGCGCAACCTTGGTCACGCAAAGCGGCTTGCACGGCACGCAACAAATGTGTTTTACCGCTGCCGCTCTCGCCCCACACATAGGTGGGCACAGGCGAGCGTTTGTCGCTGCCGACCCAAAGCTGCATGTGTTGCAGCGCGGCTTGGTTGGGGCCAGAGAAAAAGTTAGTCAGGCTCGGGCCGGGGGCCAAACCGATGTCGAGTGCAATTTGTTTCATCTGCACTCAAACACCACGGTATAAAGCGCTGGCTTGATACTGTGCGCGCAAGCGGCGGATGGCCACCAACAGCACCGCACTGACCGGCAAAGCCAGCAACACGCCAACAAAACCAAACAACTGGCCAAAAGCCATCAAAGCAAAAATCACGTGCAACGGGTGCAAGCCAATGCGCTCCCCCACCAAACGGGGGGTGAGCACAAAGCTCTCAATCAATTGGCCCAAGCCGTACACCACCGCCACCATCAATAACGCTTGCGCAGGGACAAACTGCAAAACGCCAGCCAACACGGCCAAGACCAAGCCAAGACCAAAGCCCACATAAGGCACAAACACGGCCAAGCCAGTGAACACGCCAATCGGCAACGCCAAATCCAGACCAAAGGTCCACAAACCCACGCTGTAATAAATAGCCAACAAAGCCATCACAGAGAGTTGGCCGCGCAGGTATTGACCGAGTACCTCGTCGCACTCGGCCACAAAACTGTCATACGCACCACGCGCCGGCATGGGAACCAAGGCCTCAACATGGCACACAAAACGTTGCCAATCCACCAACAAATAAAACAGCACCACAGGAATGAGCACCAAATTGCCAACAACGGCCAAGGCCACGCTGCCGCCTATGCGCAGGGAAATGAGCGCTTGTTTGAAGCCTTCTTCAAACGAGGTGTTGAAAGTTTGCAGCACAAAGGATTTGATGCTGGCACTGTCCAACATCACGGGGATGCCTTTGGCTTGCAGCCAAGGGGCAATGTCAGTTTGCAGACGTTCCGCTAACACTGGCAGTTGGTCGCGCATCCGTGGCAACTCGTGCGCCAAGATGGGAATCAACAAAGTAAACAAGGCTGCCAGCAATAGCAAAAATACGACTTCGATCAGTACCACTGCCACCAAACGTGGCAACCGGCCGCCGCAAGCCGCCTGCAAACCGTGCACCAAAGGGCTAAGCGCATAGGCCAACACTGCGGCCACTAAAAAGGGCATCAGCACAGGCCCCAGCAGCCACAAAGCGAGCGAGGCCAAGGCCGAGAGGCCAGTCCAAGCGAGGGCGTGTTGTTGTGTGGGCGTAAATTGCATACAGCGTGTGAGGGTTGGGCCTTAAAATTGCAGCTTGATTCTATCGGCGCGCATCTTCTTGCAAGCCACAGCCCTTCCTAGACTATGAACAAACCCCTCTCCTACAAAGACGCCGGCGTCGACATTGACGCCGGCGATGCCTTGGTCGAACGCATCAAACCTCTGGCCAAAAAAACCATGCGCGAGGGCGTGTTGGCCGGCATCGGCGGTTTTGGCGCTCTGTTTGAAGTGCCCAAGCGCTACAAAGAACCCGTGCTGGTCAGCGGCACCGACGGCGTGGGCACCAAGCTCAAACTCGCGTTTGAATGGCAGATGCACGACACCGTGGGCATCGACCTGGTGGCCATGAGCGTCAACGACGTGTTGGTGCAAGGCGCCGAGCCCCTGTTTTTCCTCGACTACTTTGCCTGCGGCAAATTGCACATCGACACCGCCGCTGCGGTGGTGGGCGGCATTGCCAAAGGCTGCGAGCTCTCAGGCTGCGCCTTGATCGGCGGCGAAACCGCTGAAATGCCCGGCATGTACCCCGATGGCGAATATGACCTCGCAGGCTTTGCCGTGGGTGCGGTAGAAAAATCCAAAATCTTGACGGGTCAAAACGTCAAGCCAGGTGACGTGGTGTTGGGCTTGGCCTCAAACGGCGTGCACTCCAACGGCTTTTCGCTGGTGCGCAAGGTCATTGACCGTGCAGGTGCAAACGCCCCCGCCACCCTAGACGGCAAACCCTTCAAAGAAGCCATCATGGCCCCCACCCGCTTGTACGTGAAGAGCGTGTTGGCCGCGTTGGCTGAAACGCCCATCAAAGCCTTGGCCCACATCACCGGTGGCGGCTTGTTGGAAAACATCCCACGCGTGCTGCCAGAAGGCACGGCCGCTCACCTGAACAAAGGCAGCTGGCCACAAACCGAGCTGTTTGCTTGGCTGCAAAACACCGCGGGCATTGACGACATCGAAATGAACCGCACCTTCAACAACGGCATTGGCATGGTGGTGGTCATTGACGCCGCACACGCTGCCGCTTGTACCGAGGTGCTGCGTGCCCACGGCGAACAAGTGCACACGATTGGTGTGATTGCTGAACGTGGCGAAGGCGCTGCGGTGTTGGTGGCATAAGCCGCAGACACTTTCAACACCCCCTCAGCAAAAGACCCGCCTATCGCGGGTCTTTTGTTTTTCACCACGGGTCAGACGACCCCATACGTTCAGCCCTCATCGTCAGCCGAAGGCAACAGCACCGCCAAGCGCTGCCTTACCAACATCAAACGATCGGGATCTTTATGCGAGGTATAGACCTCTTCTAAGTTACGCAGCATGCGCGCCACAATTTCGCGTGGCGTGGCTCCACGCAAATAGTGTTTCAGCAACTCATCTGACACATGACCATCGCTTAACAAGCCCGACTCGGCGTGCAGCGGCACCAAGCGCTCGGACAAATCCTCTTTGCTCAGCGACTCGCCGGTGAAGGGGTCAATCACCACCTGCCCTTCGTTAGGAAAAGGTAAGCGCACTTTGAGCAGAAAATGGCTGGGAAAACCCACACCTTGCGCGTTCAGCCCAATGCTTTGCGCCAGCTCTAACCACAACACAGCCAAGCTGATAGGGATACCGCGCCGCGTGTGCAGCATCACATGCAAATAGCTGTTATCGGGGTCGTAGTAGTTGTTGAGATTGCCGCTAAAACCGTGCTCATCAAAGAAAAACTTATTGAGCAATCGCAGTTTTTGCAAAGCGCCTGCATCGGCTGGCAAGCGTTGTTTTAAACGGCTGCTGAGTTGATCGACTTGGTCAAGCACTTGCTGAATATCCAGATCTGGGTATTCGTCTTGACCTAGGCTGGCTGCGGCTTCGAGCAGCGGAAAATGTTCATCGCTTTGCACCAATGAGGCAAAGTATTCCAAAGCGGTGGGTACTTCGAGTTTGAAATCCATGGCTCAGCCCCTCTTGTTTCAGGTCATCGACGCAACAACGCACGCAGCTTCAGGCCCGTGACGGTGAGCGTGGCAAAGTACAACAACGCACTCACAGCCAGCACACCGGTCATCAAACCCACGCGCAACAGCGGTGTGGCATGCAAAGCGGCCCAGTCCCAATACTGGGCCGACCACCAAAGCCAAACACCGAGCACAGCACATGCAGCTAACACTTGCAGCACAAAGCGTGGCCAGCCAAGGCTGATCACATAAGTGCCGTTATTGCGCAACCCCCACAACAGCCAAGCGGCGTTCACCAACGCCCCCAAACCAATCGACAAAGCCAAGCCCGCGTGGGCCAGATAAGGAACCAAAACGACGTTAAACAACTGCGTGATGACCAACACCGCGACCGCGATGCGCACTGGGGTGCGAATGTCTTGGCTAGCGTAGTAACCAGGCGCCAGCACTTTGATGGCTACCAGCCCAAGCAAGCCCACGCCGTATCCCATCAGCGCCAGCGTGGTTTGCTGCACATCGTGGGCACTGAACGCGCCGTAGTTGTAAAGCACAGCCACCAAGGCTTTAGAGAACACCAGCAAAGCCAAAGCACACGGCATCGCCAGCAACAGCACCAATCGCAAGCCCCAATCGAGCATGTCTGAATATTTAGCCGTGTCGTTGGCTGCTTTGGCCGCCGAGAGCTGAGGCATCAGCACCACGCCCAACGCCACGCCCAACAAGGCGGTGGGAAACTCCATCAAACGGTCGGCATAGCTGAGCCAGCTCACGCTGCCTGGGGTGAGTTGCGAGGCAATTTGCGTGTTGATGAGCAAGGAAATTTGTGCCACGCTCACACCGAGCAAGGCAGGCGCCATGAGCTGCAAGATGCGCCTCGGCCCCTCGGCGCCCCAAGCCTCTCGCACGGCGCGCCAGCTCAGGCCCACGCGGGGCAACATGCCCAAACGGCGCAAGGCCAACAACTGCACGCTGAGCTGGGCCACACCGCCCAACATCACGCCCACGGCCAAGGCATAAATAGGTGGCACACCCAAAGTGCCAAACCACGGGCCACCCCACCAAGCTGCGGCAATCATCGACACGTTCAGCAGCACGGGCGTGGCCGCAGGCACGGCAAAGCGCTTCCAAGTATTCAGCACGCCAGCAGCCAAAGCGACCAACGACATGAAGGCGATGTACGGAAACATGAAGCGAGTCATCACCACGGCCACCTCAAAACCATCGGCGGACTGCTTCAACCCGCTGGCCATGGCCCAGACCAGCCAAGGCGCTGCCAAAACGCCCAAAACGCTGGTGAACAGCAAAGCCCAAATGAGCAAGGTCGCCACTTGGTTGATCAACACATGGGTGGCTTCATCGCCATGCTGCTGGCGACTGGCGGCCAACACGGGCACAAAAGCTTGGCTGAATGCGCCTTCGGCAAACAGACGGCGAAACAAATTGGGAATGCGAAACGCCACATTGAAGGCGTCGGTCAGGGCGCTGGCCCCGAAAGTCGAGGCAATCAGCAGCTCGCGCATCAAGCCCGTGATGCGGGAAACCAGGGTCAAGCCCGAGACGATGGAGGCAGATTTGAACAATGACACGGTTGGAGTGTAGCGAGGCATGGATGGCCCTTTGAGGGCGGCTGCGGTGCCAGCTTCTGGATTTGCTACAATCGTCGGCTTTGCTGACATCATCCTCAGACACATAAGGAAACTATCATGGCTTCAGCCAAACCCAAGAAAAAGAACCCACGCCTGGCATCAGGCCGTAAACGCGTCCGTCAGGACATCAAAATCAATGCTGCCAACACCTCGTTGCGCTCGAAGTACCGCACTGCGGTGAAGAACGTCGAGAAAGCTGTCTTGGCTGGCGACAAAACCAAAGCTACCGAACTGTTTGCCAAGATGCAAGCCGTTGTGGACACGATTGCTGACAAAGGCATCTTCCACAAAAACAAAGCAGCTCGCGATAAGAGCCGCTTGTCTACCAAAGTGAAAGCACTGGCCCTCGCCGCCTAATTTCACTCACCGCCTAATTCATTAGGCAACCAGCCCGGGCTGAACGTTCAGTCCGCCGTTTGTAACGGGTGCGCTGTCAGCAAAGAAAAAGCAAAAACCCGCTCTTGAGCGGGTTTTTTGTGGTCTGTTGGTTTTGAGGCCCTCGCCTCTTGGTGTCGGGTTAAGCCGCAGGTGGGTGCTCGGGCAGCAAGCAAGCTTCGACCACTTGCAGGTTGTTGTCGCGGGCAAAGTTCATCACGAAGTTCCAAGCCATGGGTTCTTCATCGCGCAAGTCGGTGTGGACGATGACGCATTTGTTGCCATCCAATGTGTTGGGTACACACCAAGGGGAATAGCTCAAGTGACTGCCCGGTGTCGCGCCGCCCGGACGAAATTGGCTCATCACACCCGCCAAACGTTCGGCCCAGTCGCTGGGGCGAAACGTGCGTCCTTCTTGGGTAACGCCCAGAATGAATACTTCTTTGGCAGAGTGTGAAACCATCGGATAGAGGCGGAAATCTGTGACATGCAACTAGGGGATCTCCCTTGGTTGCTCGATTGATGTGTATTCTATCTTATATAAGACTTGAGGCGTTTCAAAGCCCGCGAAGCTGCCACGGTTTTGGCACGTCAGAGCCTCTAAAATCATGCTTCAACGGCTCAACCTTCGTTGGGTCGTTTTCTTTTTGGAGTTCACGCATGTCCGTTTTCATTGAAGCCGCCTCACCGCACACCATGAACACTTATGGCCGATTGCCGATAGCACTCAGCCATGGTCAAGGTTGCCGAGTTTGGGACGTCAATGGCAAACAATACCTTGATGCCCTTGCTGGAATCGCCGTGAACACCCTTGGACACAACCATCCCGAGTTCGCACCTGCATTGCAAGATCAAATCAGCAAGATCATTCACACCTGCAATTACTTTCACGTGCCCGACGCTGAAAAACTCGCAGCCAAACTGGTCGAGTTGTCAAACATGACCAATGTGTTCTTCTGCAATTCAGGCTTAGAAGCAAACGAAGCCGCCATCAAGCTGGCCCGTAAATTTGGACATGACAAAGGCATCATGAACCCAAAAATCGTGGTGTACGAAAAAGCCTTTCATGGTCGCAGCATTGCCACGCTCAGCGCCACTGCAAACGTCAAACTGCAACAAGGTTTTGGCCCACTGCTCGAAGGCTTCATCCGTGTGCCGCTCAACGACATTGAGGCATTGAAGAAGGCCACAGTGAACGACCCTGATGTTGTCGCCGTGTTCTTTGAAACCATCCAAGGCGAAGGCGGCATTAACCCCATGCGCGCCGAGTACCTGCGCGAAGTGCGCGCACTGTGCGACCAGCAAGACTGGCTCTTAATGATCGACGAAGTGCAGTGCGGCATCGGTCGCACTGGCAAATGGTTTGCGCATCAGTGGGCTGGCATCGTGCCTGACGTCATGCCTTTGGCCAAAGGTTTGGGCTCTGGTGTGCCAATTGGCGCTGTGGTGGCTGGCCCCAAAGCCGCCAACATCTTCCAGCCCGGCAACCACGGCACCACCTTTGGTGGCAACCCTCTGGCCATGCGTGCAGGCGTAGAAACCATTCGCATCATGGAAAAAGATGGTCTGCTTGAGAACGCAGACAAATTGGGCAAACACATTCACGCCCAGCTCACTGCGGCTTTAGTCGGACTCAAAGGCATCAAAGAAATTCGCGGACAAGGCTTGATGATCGGCATCGAATTAGATCGCCCCTGTGGTGTTTTGCTCAAACAAGCCACCGATGCAGGATTGATCATCAACGTGACCGCTGACACAGTGATCCGCCTCTTACCTCCTTTGATCATGACCACCGCAGAGGCAGACGAGGTACTGGCCATCCTCGTGCCGCTCATCAAAACATTCTTGGCAGAAGCTCCATGACCCACGCGCTGAAACATTACCTGCAATTCACTTCCCTCACGGCGGACGAATACGCCTACATCTTTCAACGCGCGGCGCTGATCAAAAAGAAATTCAAAGCCTACGAAAAGCACCACACGCTGGCCGACCGCACGCTGGCGATGATTTTTGAAAAGGCTTCCACACGCACCCGCGTGAGCTTTGAAGCGGGCATGTATCAGCTGGGCGGTTCGGTGGTTCACCTCACCACCGGCGACAGCCAGTTGGGCCGCTCGGAGCCGATTGAAGACAGCGCCAAAGTCATCAGCCGCATGACCGATTTGGTGATGATTCGCACCTACGGCCAAGACAAGATCAACAGCTTTGCCACCAATTCGCGCGTGCCCGTGATCAACGGGCTGACCAACGAGTTTCACCCCTGCCAAATCATGGCGGACTTGTTCACCTTCATCGAACACCGAGGCTTGACCGCGCATCCGCTGGAGTGCCTCAAAGGCAAAGTCGTGGCTTGGGTCGGTGACGGCAACAACATGGCCAACACCTGGTTGCAAGCGGCCGACATGCTGGGCTTTACCGTCCACGTCAGCACACCCAGCGGCTACGAGGTGAACCCCGCCATTGCCGGCTTGAACAACAGCAACTGCTACAAAGTGTTCACCAACCCCATGCAAGCCTGCGAAGGCGCAGACTTAGTCACCACCGATGTGTGGACCAGCATGGGCTACGAGGCCGAAAACGAAGCACGCAAAAAAGCATTCGCCGATTGGTGCGTCGACAGCGAAATGATGGCTGTAGCCAAACCCAATGCCTTGTTCATGCACTGCTTGCCCGCCCACCGTGGCGAAGAAGTGTCAGCCGACGTGATCGACGGGCCACAAAGCGTGGTGTGGGACGAAGCCGAAAACCGCATGCATGTGCAAAAAGCACTCATGGAGTACCTGCTCATCGGTCGTCAGTGATGTCGGCCTGCATCAGCTGCGGCGCGTGCTGCGTCAGTTTTCGGGTGGACTTCAGCGTGGAAGAAATGGACACGCACGGCGGCTCTGTGCCCACGGGCTTGGGTCAAGAGCTCACGTCCACGATGTGCCGCATGCGTGGCACCGATTACTCGCCCCCACGCTGCGCAGCCCTGAGTGGCAAAGTGGGCGAGAAAGCCACTTGCGGCATTTACGAATGGCGCCCCTCACCGTGTCGAGAGTTTGAAGAAGGTAGCGATGCGTGCCAACGTGCGCGACTGCGCCAAGGTTTGGCAGCGCTTAATTAAAGTCGCTTAATAACGTTGGTTAGCAATGCTGTTTAGTCAAGCTGTTCAGTTGACGCGGTAGCCGTACAACCACGGCACATCCATCAATCGCGCGCCCATCAAGCGCAAGCCCATGTCACGCCCTAAACGCACAGGGCCAGCGGCATGAAAAATTTGCCCATTGCGCACCGCCCTCGCCTGCACACGCGCATTGCGCTGCCAGCGGGCTTGTGCAAACACTTGCAGCTGTTGCGGTGCATTGGCAGGTGTGGCGTCTTTCAAACACCGCGCCAACTCTGCCGCATCTTCGATGGCCATGCCCGCACCCTGCGCCAAGTACGGCAGCATGGGGTGCGCAGCATCGCCCACCAAGGCCACGCGGCCTTGCGCATGCTCATGTGCATTACGCATGGCGGGCCTGCCGCACAAGGGCCACAAACGCAAGTCGCTGCATGCGGCCATCAGATCAGTCAAAGCCGAACATGCCCCGCGCAGCGCGTGGTGCAGCTCAGCCAAGGTTTGCGCCTCAGACTTTTGCGCGTTCCATGTTTGCAGGGCTTGCAAATGGTTGGCACCGTTATCCAGCAAACGGCCTTCGGCCAAACACACCACATTCAGGTACTCGCCACCCCGAACGGGGTAGCTCACCACATGGGCTTGTTCGCCCATCCACACCGACACATCGTGGCTGCGCAAATGCGCGGGCACATCGGCCTGAGCCACCAAAGCGCGGTAGGCAATGTGGCCTGTAAAGGCAGGCAAACCATCGCCTAGCAACTGCTCGCGCAAGGGGCTCCACACGCCATCAGCCGCCACCGCTAACGCCGCCGTGTGCGATTGCAGCTGACCGTGTTGCATCACATCAAGCGTGACGGCATCTGTGGTTTGATGCACACGCTGCACGCGCGCATCGCTATGCACTTGTACGCCTTCACGCGCAGCCGCTTGCCACAATAAGTCATGCAAGTCGGCGCGATGGATGGTCACGTACGGTGCGCCATAGGTCGCTACCGCGTCTTTCAACGGCAAGGTCGCCAACACCTCACCCGTGTTCATGCTGCGCGCATGCAAACCAGCGGGCAACGCAGCCACTTGGCTCAGAGCATCTCCCAACCCCCACGTTTGCAAAATGCGCGTCACGTTGGGGCCTAGCTGCACGCCAGCGCCCACTTCTGAAAATTCAGGAGCTCGCTCAAATACTTCGGCTTGCCAGCCTGCACGCGCAACAGCAAAGCCAGCAGCCATGCCTGCAATACCGCCACCTGCAATCAACACATTTCGATTCATATACGTGATTGTGCTATGTCTGCCGCATCAAAAAAATCCAAGGTCGCGCCTATGATTTGCCGGATACCCAAAACGGAGACTTCCACCATGAAACGCCGCATCCTCATTCAAGCCACAGTCAGCTTTTTGCCACTGCTTGCGCAAGCCCAAGACAAATACCCCAACCCCAGCAAAACCATCATGTGGATTTGCCCTTACGCTGCGGGCGGCAATGCCGACAGCCGATCACGCCAAGTGGCCAAGGCCATGGGCACCATTCTGGGTCAACCCATCATCATCGACAACAAAGCCGGTGCAGGCGGCAACATTGGCACCGAAGCCATTGCACGCGGCAAACCCGATGGCTACACCCTAGGGATGGGCAATTTCGCACCGTTGGCTGTCAATCAGTCGCTGTTTAAGAAACTCAACTTTGACCCGCTGAACGACCTCACCCCGATTTGTTTGATTGAGCGCGGCCCGCTCATCTTGATGGTGCGCAACGACTCGCCTTACAAAACGGTGAAAGACCTCGTGGCCGCGGCCAAAGCCTCGCCCGGCAAGCTCAGCTATGGCTCGGGCGGCATTGGTGGCTCTCATCATTTGAGCGGTGCTTTGTTTGAGCATGCCGCAGGCATTGACATGATTCACGCGCCCTACAAAAGCGGCTCAGCCGCCGCCACTGATTTGATGGGTGGTCAAGTCCACATGATGTTTGAACAGATGTATGCCGCCATGCCCTCCATCCAAGGTGGCCGCATGCGTGCATTGGCGATCACCAGCAAAAAGCGCTCACCTTTACTGCCCAGCATCCCCACCATGGCCGAGCAAGGTTTCCCAGAAGTCGAAGTGCTCAACTGGCAAGGTCTGATTGGCCCCAAAGGCATGTCTCCTGAATTGATCAAACAGCTCAACGCGGTGTGCAACCAAGCCCTGCAAACAGCAGAGGTGAAAGAAAAAATCTTGAGCCAAGGCAACGAAGTGGGCGGCGGCACACCCGAGCAATTTGCGGCACTCATCAAGGCAGAAGCCCCACGTTGGGCAAAAGTTGTGCGGGATGCGAAAATCGACCCTGAATAATTTTTTAGCTGCCCTGTAAGCAGCACACCTTCATGACCACACTCAAAGCCCCCGAGCTCCTGCTACCCGCAGGTTCGCTCGACAAAATGCGCGCCGCTTACGACTTCGGCGCAGACGCCGTGTATGCCGGCCAACCCCGTTACAGCTTGCGCGCGCGCAACAACGAATTCCGCCTTGAGCAAATTGGCATCGGCATTGCCGAAGCCCACGCGCGTGGCAAAAAGTTTTTTGTCACCAGCAACTTGCTGCCGCACAACGACAAGGTGCGCACTTATTTGCGAGACATTGAGCCCATCATCGCGATGAAGCCCGATGCCCTCATCATGGCCGACCCTGGCCTCATCATGATGGTGCGCGAGAAGTGGCCCGAGGTGGCCATTCACCTCTCGGTGCAAGCCAACACCGTCAACTGGGCGGCTGTGAAGTTTTGGCAGAAGGTGGGCGTCACGCGCATCATCTTGTCGCGCGAACTCAGCTTTGATGAGATTGAAAAAATCCGTCAAGAGTGCCCCGACATGGAGCTTGAAGTGTTTGTGCACGGCGCACTGTGCATTGCGTATTCGGGCCGTTGTTTGCTGTCGGGCTACTTCAACCGCCGCGACCCAAACCAAGGCACCTGCACCAACGCATGTCGCTGGGAATACGGCACACAAGCCAGCGCCACCGACCCCAACACGGGCGAGGCCATGGCCGTTCCCATGGAAGCCGACTTTGACTTTGCCAAGTCGCAACAAGAAGCTGAGTCCAGCTTTTCATCGTGCGGCAACGGCGAGCGTCACCCTGCGGCCGACAACATTTACTTGCTTGAAGAAAAAGGCCGCCCCGGCCAGCTCATGCCCATCATGGAAGACGAGCACGGCACCTACATCATGAACAGCAAAGACTTGCGTGCTGTCGAATACGTGGAGCGCCTCACCAAAATTGGCGTGGACTCACTCAAGGTCGAAGGCCGCACCAAGAGCTTGTACTACGTGGCACGCACCGCGCAGGTGTATCGCCGCGCGATTGACGATGCAGTAGCAGGCCGCCCCTTCAACCCCGAACTCATCACCGAACTCGAAGGTTTGGCCAACCGTGGCTACACCACCGGCCTGATGGACCGCCGCCCTGCCAACGACTACCAAAACTACGAAACCGGCCACTCGCTTGCGCACCGCAGCCAGTTTGTGGGCGAGGTGCGCGGCGTGGCAGACGGCTGGGCAGAGATTGAAACCAAAAACAAATTCTCAGTGGGCGACCGCATTGAAATCATTCACCCCAGCGGCAACCGCATCGTCAAGCTGGAGCAGATGAAAGACAAAAACGGCGCGTCCATCGACGTGGCCGCTGGCAGCCCCACCCATGTGTGGATTCCTGTGGAAGGGCCTGCTGAAGGTGGGTTGTTGGCGCGGATGTTTTAAACCACATCACCTTAAAAACAAAACCCCGCAAGGCTTCGCGCTTTGCGGGGTTTTGTTTTGTCACCCCAGCACCGAAGTGCGGGGTGAAGACGCGGGCTGCTTACGCTGTCACGCCTTTAGCAGTTTCAACATACTCTTCGATCTGATTGAAGTTCAAGTACTTGTAGATGGCTGCGCCGTCGCTGTTGACCACGCCCATTGCAGCGTGGTACTCGGCTACGGTTGGGAACTTGCCCATCTTTGAGGTGATGGCGGCCAACTCGGCAGACGCCAAGTACACATTGGTGTTCTTGCCCAAACGGTTGGGGAAGTTACGTGTGGAGGTGGACACCACCGTTGCACCTTCACGCACTTGTGCTTGGTTACCCATGCACAACGAGCAGCCTGGCATTTCGGTGCGCGCACCGGCTGTGCCGAATGCAGCGTAGTGACCTTCTTTGATCAGCTCGCTCTCGTCCATCTTGGTGGGAGGTGCCACCCACAACTTGACAGGCAGATCGCGTTGACCGCCGAGCAACTTGGCCGCTGCGCGGAAGTGACCGATGTTGGTCATGCAAGAACCGATGAAGGCTTCGTCGATCTTGGTGCCAGACACTTCAGACAAGAACTTGGCGTCATCTGGGTCGTTCGGGCAGCACACGATGGGTTCTTTGATGTCGGCCAAGTCGATCTCGATGACGTGTGCGTATTCAGCATCTTTGTCGGCTTCGAGCAACTCAGGTGCAGCCAACCATGCTTCGACTTTCTCGATGCGGCGAGCCAAAGTGCGTGCGTCGGCGTAACCGTCGGCAATCATATTCTTCATCAACACCACGTTGGACTTGAGGTACTCAGCCACTGGCTCTTTGTTGAGCTTGATCGAGCAACCGGCGGCAGAGCGCTCAGCAGACGCGTCAGACAATTCAAACGCTTGTTCCACTTTGAGGTTGGGCAAGCCTTCGATTTCCAAGATGCGGCCCGAGAATTCGTTGATCTTGCCGGCCTTGGCCACTGTCAACAAACCTTGCTTGATCGCGTACAAGGGAATGGCATGCACCAAGTCGCGCAGAGTCACGCCGGGTTGCATTTCGCCTTTGAAGCGAACCAAGATGGATTCGGGCATGTCCAAAGGCATCACGCCTGTGGCTGCACCGAACGCCACCAAACCAGAACCGGCTGGGAAGCTGATACCGATAGGGAAACGTGTGTGTGAATCACCACCTGTACCGACGGTGTCAGGCAACAACAAACGGTTCAACCAAGAGTGAATCACACCGTCGCCTGGGCGCAAAGCCACGCCGCCACGGTTGCTGATGAAGGCTGGCAATTCGCGGTGCGTCTTCACGTCCACAGGCTTTGGATAGGCGGCTGTGTGGCAGAACGATTGCATGACCATGTCAGCCGAAAAGCCCAAGCAAGCCAAGTCTTTCAACTCGTCGCGTGTCATGGGGCCTGTGGTGTCTTGTGAACCCACGGTGGTCATCTTAGGTTCGCAGTAAGTGCCGGGGCGAACGCCTTGGCCTTCTGGCAAGCCAACTGCACGACCCACCATCTTTTGAGCCAATGTGAAACCAGCTTTGGTAGCAGCAGGCGCTGTAGGCAAACGGAACAAGGTAGAGGCTGGCAGACCCAGGAACTCACGGGCCTTGGCGGTCAAGCTGCGACCGATGATCAAGTTGATACGGCCACCGGCGCGCACTTCGTCAAACAACACATCGCTCTTGAGTTTGAACTCAGTCACAGTGGCACCGTTTTTCACGATCTTGCCGTCGTAGGGCAAGATGTCGATGACGTCACCCATTTCGAGTTGAGTCACGTCCACTTCGATGGGCAATGCGCCAGAGTCTTCTTGGGTGTTGAAGAAGATGGGGGCAATCTTGCCGCCCAAAGTCACGCCGCCGAAGCGCTTGTTGGGCACGAATGGGATGTCTTGGCCCGTAGCCCAGATCACGCTGTTGGTGGCCGACTTACGGCTAGAACCTGTACCCACCACGTCGCCCACGTAGGCAACCAAATGGCCTTTTTTCTTGAGGTCTTCGATGAACTGCATGGGGCCGCGCTTGCCATCTTCTTCAGGCTTGAACGCTGCGCCTTCGCGGGTGTTCTTCAACATCGCCAAGTAGTGCAATGGAATGTCTGGACGGCTCCATGCGTCTGGCGCGGGAGACAAGTCGTCGGTGTTGGTCTCGCCTGGCACCTTGAACACGGTGACGGTGATTTTTTTCTCGACTTCTGGACGTGTGGTGAACCACTCGCCTTCGGCCCAGCTTTGCATGACTTCTTTGGCTTTGGCATTACCGGCCTTGGCTTTTTCTGCAACGTCGTTGAAGAAGTCGAACATCAACAAAGTTTTCTTCAAGGCTTCGGCAGCCACAGCGGCCACTTCAGCATCGTCGAGCAATTCGATCAGGGGGTGCACGTTGTAGCCGCCCACCATGGTGCCCAACAACTCAGTGGCTTTGGCTTTGGAGATCAAAGCGACTTTGACTTCACCGTGTGCCACAGCGGCCAAGAAAGAAGCCTTGACTTTGGCCGCATCGTCCACGCCTGGTGGGACGCGATGGGTCAACAGATCCATCAAGTAAGCGTCTTCGCCTGCAGGTGGGTTCTTGATCAGCTCGATCAATTCAGCCGTTTGCTTGGCATCCAAGGGCAGTGGCGGGATACCCAGCGCTGTGCGCTCGGCTACGTGGTCACGGTAGGCTTTCAACATCGTTTTCTCCTGTCTATCAAATCAAAAATTAGCGGGGTTACTTCTTGGCAAGCGCTGGTGCATCCAACAAGCTGGGGGGGGGATCCAGCTTCATGGCAAGCGCCACTGCCATTTGTTCGTCACTTTGGCATTCATCGGCCATGCGTTGGCCGAGCTTGCTGTTCATCAACATCGACTTGTGCGGCAACTGCAACCACATAGCGCCAGCTTGGGCATCCTCCAAGCGCACAGCACCTGTGGTGGTCTGAACCGGGGTCATGTGGTACGTGTTCTTTTTCATCTGCACGATGAAGCGTGCGGGTTGCTGTGGATCGGGTGTGACCGTCACAGAATTACCCAGCTCGCAAACCATATTGCCGGTGTGAACCTCGCCAGCCACGGCATCTTGAACCTTGGCGTCAGCCACGGGCGACGGCAACATGGGTGCAGCAACCAAAGGCATCGCTTTGTGCAATGCGGTTTTGGTTGCGAGAGCTTTTGGCTTGGCTGCGACGTGTTTAGCAGATTGCATCTTTGCCGCTGCTTTTTGACTTTTCTTTTCAGTCGTCGGCTCTGCCGCAAGGGCCAAGCCCGACAAGGCCAACGAAACCACAATGATCATCAACTTGTACATAGCCATCTCCTGTTAATCCTTGAAGAATAACTGGACTTCGGTTGGCAGGCTACGGCCTGTGCTGTGTGCACGCTCCAACACTTGCCAAAAAAAGCGGTAACTGGCACGGTCATGCAACTGACCTTTGTAGCTGATGGGCGCCCATTGGGCAGCGCGTGCAGCCAACACAATCTCGCTGGCCAGCTCGATGGCCGCAGCATCTGGAGCCATGGCCTCAAGAATAGGTCGAATTTGTGCGGGGTGAATGCTCCACATGCGGGTGTAGCCAAACTCGTGCGCTGCACGCTGGGCTGCGGCAAGCATGGCCGCTGTGTCGTTGAATTCGGTCACCACGCAGTGCGACGGCACTTTGCCGTGGGCGTGGCAAGCGCTGGCGATCTCTAGCTTGGCGCGCACCACCAATGGGTGGGTGAACTGGCCTTGCGAATTCATACCAGCGGCAGGGATTGCCCCACCGTGAGCCGACACAAAATCCATCAAACCAAAGCTGAGCGACTGCACGCGCGGCTGCGCGGCAATGTCAAACGCGCGGTGTACCGCAGCGGGTGACTCAATCAACACATGCAACGCCAAATCTTTGGCACCGGCTTGAATCAAGGCTTGCTCGGCCAGTTGCACATCGGCCACTGACTCGACTTTGGGCACCATGATGTGCGTCAAGCGGTTCGCAGCTTGGCCAGCAATGGTGGCCATGTCTGCTTGAAAACTGGGGTGATCAACGGGGTGCACACGCACGGCCACGCGGGCCTCGGGTGCGGCACTCAGCGCCAACTCGGTGACCAGCTCGGCATGCTCTGCTTCGCCGCCCACAGGGGCACCGTCTTCACAATCTAGGGTCACATCAAAGACGCAGGTTCCAAACTCTTGCGTCATTTCAGCTTGCAGCTGCAAGCTTTTGCGCATCCGCGCTTCGACACCGCTGTAGTGATCACAAACGGGTAGCTGAACGCTACCTGCTTGCGAACCCAACAGAACGTCGCGGGGATGGAGCATAGAGGCCCCCACGCTTTTCACTGCGTGTAAGGCGCTGCCCCCCGAGGGGGCTTTCGCACCTTGGGGCGGCCCAGCGGTGCTCATCCTTGCTCTATCCTGCACTTGATCGGTTTAGATCAAGTGGGCAACGCCAGCTTGCTCGTCGGTCAACTCTTTCAGGGTCTTGTCGATGCAAGACTGGCTGAACGCGTCGATTTCCAAACCTTCGACCACTTTGTATTGGCCGTTTTCGCAGGTCACGGGGAAACCGAACATGACGTCTTTTGGAATGCCATACCAACCTTGTGATGGGATACCCATGGTCACCCACTTGCCGTTGGTGCCCAAAGCCCAATCGCGCATGTGGTCGATGGCAGCGTTGGCAGCAGAAGCGGCTGAAGACAAGCCACGTGCGTCAATGATGGCAGCGCCGCGCTTGCCCACGGTTGGCAAGAACACGTTGGCGTTCCACTCTTGGTCGTTGATCATGGTCTTGACAGACTCGCCCTTGATGGTGGCGAAGCGGTAGTCAGCGTACATGGTGGGTGAGTGGTTGCCCCACACCGTCAATTTCTCGATGTCGGCCACGGCTTTGCCAGTCTTGGCAGCGATTTGAGAAGCAGCGCGGTTATGGTCCAAACGCAGCATGGCTGTGAAGTTGCCTGGCTTGAGGTCAGGTGCTGCCTTCATGGCGATGTAGGCGTTGGTGTTGGCGGGGTTGCCGACCACCAAAACTTTCACGTCGCGTGAAGCCACAGCGTTCAAAGCCTTGCCTTGTGCTGTGAAGATGGCGCCGTTGATGGCGAGCAATTCAGCGCGCTCCATGCCTGGGCCGCGTGGACGTGAACCGACCAACAAAGCGTAGTCGACGTCTTTGAATGCAGTCATAGGGTCGCCGTGGGCTTCCATTCCGACCAACAAAGGGAATGCGCAATCTTCCAATTCCATCATCACGCCGCGCAGGGCTTTTTGTGGGCCTTCAACGGGCACTTCCAGCAATTGCAAGATGACGGGTTGGTCTTTGCCCAGCATTTCGCCAGAGGCAATACGGAACAACAGTGCGTAACCAATTTGACCAGCTGCACCAGTGACGGCAACGCGAACAGGCTTCTTGCTCATGGGGAAAACTCCAAGTAGTGATTAAAAAAAGGATGGTGACAGAGTTTACCCGTGAAAACGAACAAACGGTCTGTCTTATGTCTTATAGAAGATATGATACGAGCTTGACAAAGAACTGACGCACCCGCGTTCTCAAAATAAAAAATGGCCACCCAATCCGCGCCCTCTTTTGCAACCAGCACCCACCCGCCTTATGCGGGCGCCGAGGCATTGGGCGCAGGCGGTTTGACGCCGGCCTTCAGCCCGCTGTATCAGCAAATCAAAGGGCTGATCTTGCAAAGCCTGCAATCGGGTGAATGGAAACCAGGCGAAGCCATCCCCAGCGAGATGGACCTCGCAGCCCGCTTTCGCGTCAGCCAAGGCACGGTGCGCAAAGCCATTGACGAGCTGTCAGCCGAAAACTTGGTGGTGCGCCGCCAGGGAAAAGGCACATTCGTCGCCACGCACTCCGAGCAACAGGTGCAATACCGCTTTTTGAAGTTGCAACCCGACAACGGCGACACCCAAAGCGAAGGCCCCGCTGAACGCACCATCATTGACTGCAAGCGCTTGCGCGCCAGTGCCGACATTGCTCGCGCGCTGAGTTTGCGCAGTGGCGACCCCGTGCTGCAAGTGCGTCGTGTGCTGGCCTATGCAGGCGTCCCCACGATCTTGGAAGAGCTGTGGCTGCCCGGCACGCCGTTCAAGGGCCTGACCGCCGAACGCTTAAGTAATTACAACGGTCCAATGTACGCACTGTTTGAAACCGAGTTCGGTGTGCGCATGGTGCGTGCCGAAGAAAGCATCCGCGCCGTCAACCCCGATGAAGAGCAAGCCCTCCTTCTTGACGTAGACATGACGGCGCCTTTATTAAGCGTCGAGCGCGTGGCCTACACCTACAACGACACGCCCATGGAGTTGCGTCGCGGCCTTTATAGAACAGACACACACCACTACCGTAATGCTTTGAGTTGACATGAAACCCTCATGTCAGTTTGATGAAGTGAAATAGAATGAAAAGTTGTTTTGACTTGCAGATAAACCCGAAGAAAGAGCCCACATGACCCAGCTTGCCAAAAAGCGGCCTGAGTTCCGCAACATCAACGCATTGACCGACCTGCCCTCTTACCGCCTCCCAGCGGCTGGCATCGTGTCGATCTTGCACCGCATCAGCGGTTTGATCATGTTTTTGTTGTTGCCACTCATCGTTTGGATGTTTGACACCTCTGTGTCTTCCGAAATTTCCTTCGCCAAATTCAGCGCCGCGTTCAACGTTGGCTTGGGCTTTTTGCCCGCTGTATTGGTGAAAGTTGTGGTGTTGGGCTTGATCTGGGCCTACTTGCACCACCTGATCGCTGGCGTTCGCCACGTCTACATGGACGTTTGTCACGCGGTGACCAAAGAGTTCGGCAAGTCTTCCGCCATCGTCACCTTGGTGCTGAGCTTGGGCCTGACTGCCGGTTTGGGTGCCAAGCTTTTTGGCCTTTACTGATTTCCTAGGAGCAACAACATGTCCGTGAATTACGGTTCCAAGCGCGTCGTCGTGGGCGCGCACTACGGTCTGCGTGACTGGCTCGCACAGCGCGTCACCGGTGTTTTGATGGTTTTGTTCACCTTGGCTGTTTTGGGCCAAGTGCTCTTGACCAGCGGCGACATCAGCTATGACAAATGGGCTGGCATTTTCAGCACCCAATTCATGAAGGCGTTGACCTTCTCTGTATTCATCGCGCTTGCCATCCACGTGTGGGTTGGCGTTCGCGACATTTGGATGGACTACGTCAAGGTCGTTGGCCTGCGTTTGGTTCTGCAAGTATTCACTTTGGTTTGGCTGGTGTCGTGTCTCGGCTGGGCCATTCAGGTTCTCTGGAGGCTCTAAGTCATGACCGTTAAAAGCTCTATTCCTCGTCGTAAGTTTGACGTGGTCATCGTCGGTGCCGGTGGTTCTGGCATGCGCGCTTCGTTGCAACTCGCTCGTGCGGGTTTGAACGTCGCTGTTTTGTCTAAAGTGTTCCCCACACGCTCACACACCGTGGCAGCGCAAGGCGGCATTGGTGCCTCTTTGGGCAACATGAACGAAGACAACTGGCACTACCACTTCTATGACACCGTCAAAGGCTCCGACTGGCTCGGTGACCAAGACGCGATTGAATACATGTGCCGTGAAGCACCCAAAGTCGTGTACGACTTGGAGCACATGGGCATGCCTTTCGACCGCAACCCAGACGGCACCATTTACCAACGCCCCTTCGGCGGCCACACCGCCAACTACGGCGAAAAAGCTGTGGAGCGCGCTTGTGCTGCGGCTGACCGTACCGGTCACGCCATGTTGCACACGCTGTACCAACAAAACGTCAAAGCCAAAACCAGCTTCTTCGTGGAGTGGATGGCCCTCGACCTGATTCGCGATGACGCAGGCGATGTGGTCGGCGTGACAGCGCTCGAGATGGAAACTGGCGAGCTCTACATCATGGAAGCCAAAACCGTGTTGTTGGCCACCGGTGGTGCAGGCCGCATCTTTGCAGCTTCGACCAACGCGTTCATCAACACCGGTGACGGTTTGGGCATGGCAGCACGCGCTGGCATCCCACTCGAAGACATGGAGTTCTGGCAATTCCACCCCACTGGCGTGGCCGGTGCTGGCGTGTTGTTGACCGAAGGTTGCCGTGGCGAAGGCGCGATTTTGCGTAACTGCAATGGCGAGCGCTTCATGGAGCGTTATGCCCCCGCCTACAAAGACTTGGCCCCACGCGACTACGTGTCACGCTGTATGGACCAAGAAATCAAAGAAGGTCGCGGCTGCGGTCCTAACAAGGACTACATCAACCTCGACATGACCCACTTGGGCGCTGAGACCATCATGAAGCGTTTGCCTTCGGTGTTCGAAATTGGCCACAACTTTGCCAACGTCGACATCACCAAAGAGCCCATTCCCGTGATCCCCACCATCCATTACCAAATGGGCGGCATTCCGACCAACATCAATGGTCAAGTGGTCACACAAAACGCCAACAACGAAAGCGTGGTGGTGAACGGTTTGTACGCTGTGGGCGAATGCTCTTGCGTGTCGGTGCACGGCGCCAACCGCTTGGGTACGAACTCATTGCTCGACTTGTTGGTATTCGGCCGCGCTGCCGGTAACCACATTGTTGAATTCAACCAAAAGAACAAAGAGCACAAGCCTCTGCCAGCCAATGCGGCTGACGTGACCTTGGCGCGCTTGGCTCGCTTGGAAGCCAACGCCACAGGCGAATACGCACAAGACGTGGCCAACGACATTCGCAACACCATGCAGTCACACGCCAGCGTGTTCCGCACACAGGCGTTGATGGACGAAGGCGTCAAGCAAATCGCTGCACTGCGCGAACGCGTGAACAACATTGGTTTGAAAGACAGCTCCAAAGTCTTCAACACTGCACGCATCGAAGCGCTGGAAGTTGAAAACTTGATCGAAGCCGCTCAAGCCACCATCGTGTCGGCAGCTGCACGTCACGAAAGCCGCGGCGCTCACACCGTGAACGACTACGGCGATACGCCTGAGCATCCCAACGGTCGTAACGACCAAGACTGGCACAAGCACACCCTGTGGCACAAAGACGGCAACCAGCTGACTTACAAGCCCGTGCAAATGAAGCCATTGACCGTCGAGAGCGTCAAGCTCCAGACCCGTACTTTCTGATCAGGTAGACACCATGACAAAACGCACGTTCCAAATCTATCGCTACGACCCAGACACCGACGCCAAGCCGTACATGCAGACCATCGAGGTCGAATTGGATGGCAACGAGCGCATGCTCTTGGACGCTTTGATGAAACTCAAAGCCGTCGACCCCACCATTTCGTTCCGTCGCTCATGCCGTGAAGGCGTGTGCGGTTCAGACGCGATGAACATCAACGGCAAAAACGGCTTGGCCTGCTTGACCAACATGCGCACCCTCCCCGGCGTGATCGTGTTGAAGCCCCTGCCAGGTCTGCCTGTCATCCGCGACTTGATCGTGGATATGACCCAGTTCTTCAAGCAATACCACTCCATCAAGCCTTACCTCGTTAACGACACACAAACGCCTGAAAAAGAGCGCCTGCAGTCGCCCGAAGAGCGCGATGAGTTGAACGGCTTGTACGAGTGCATCTTGTGCGCCAGCTGTTCCACCAGTTGCCCCTCGTTCTGGTGGAACCCCGACAAGTTCGTGGGCCCCGCTGGTTTGTTGCAAGCCTATCGCTTCATTGCCGATAGCCGCGACCAAGACACCGCTGGTCGTTTGGACAACTTGGAAGACCCCTACCGTCTGTTCCGTTGCCACACCATCATGAACTGCGTCGACGTGTGCCCCAAGGGTTTGAACCCCACCAAGGCCATCGGCAAGATCAAAGAATTGATGGTTCGTCGCGCCATCTAAGGCACGTCAAACCATCACACGGAGCACCAAGATGGACGCGGACGCACCATTTCGCGACACCTCAGTGGGTGATCCGACGCTGGACGGCTTGGACGGCAAGCAAGCGCTTGGCGAGCGAGCCCTCAGCAAACTGCACTGGCGTAGCCGGCGCGGCTTGCTCGAAAACGATTTGTTCATCAAAAAGTTTTTCGAGCGGCATGAATCTCGCTTAACTGTGGGCCATGCCAGGGGCATGTATGAATTGATGGACTTGTCTGACAACGATTTGCTCGACATCTTGTTGCAACGCAAAGAATTGCCAGAAAAGCCCCTGTCAGAAGAAGCACTTGAAGTGCTGAGTATGTTGAGACTCTGAACCGAACATCGCTTTTAAAAAGACATTTAGGAATCACCATGAAACTTGCAGATAACAAAGCCACCCTGTCGTTCAGCAACGGCAGCCCCAGCATCGAGATGCCCGTCTACAGCGGCAGCGTCGGTCCTGACGTCATCGACATCCGTAAGTTGTACGGCCAAACGGGCATGTTCACTTATGACCCAGGCTTCTTGTCGACTGCATCTTGCCAGTCAGCCATCACGTACATCGACGGCGACAAAGGTGAGTTGCTGTATCGCGGCTACCCCATCGAACAACTCGCCACCAACTGCGACTACCTCGAAACTTGCTACTTGTTGTTGAAAGGCGAACTGCCTAACGCCGAACAAAAAGCAACGTTCGAAAAGACCGTGACCAACCACACCATGGTCAACGAGCAAATGCAATTCTTCTTGCGCGGCTTCCGCCGTGATGCTCACCCCATGGCTGTGTTGACTGGCTTGGTGGGTGCTTTGTCTGCGTTCTACCACGACAGCACCGACATCACCAACCCAGAGCACCGCGAAATCGCCGCGATTCGCTTGATCGCCAAAATGCCAACGCTCGTTGCCATGGCTTACAAATACGGCGTGGGCCAGCCTTACATGTACCCACGTAACGACTTGTCCTACGCTGGCAACTTCCTGCGCATGATGTTTGGTACACCTTGCGAAGAGTACGTGGTCAACCCCGTGCTTGAACGCGCCATGGACCGCATCTTCACACTGCACGCAGACCACGAGCAAAACGCTTCTACGTCTACCGTGCGTTTGTGCGGTTCATCAGGCACCAACCCCTTCGCAGCCATCGCTGCGGGCGTGGCTTGCTTGTGGGGCCCCGCACACGGCGGCGCCAACGAAGCTTGCTTGAACATGCTCGAAGACATCCAAAAAATGGGTGGCATCTCTAAAGTTGGCGAGTTCATGGAGCTCGTCAAAGACAAAAACTCTGGCGTCAAGCTCATGGGTTTCGGTCACCGCGTTTACAAAAACTACGACCCACGCGCCAAGTTGATGCAAGAAACTTGCGACGAAGTGTTGAAAGAACTCGGCCTCGAGAACGACCCCTTGTTCAAGTTGGCCAAGGCCTTGGAAAAGATCGCTTTGGAAGACGAATACTTCGTCAGCCGCAAGCTCTACCCCAACGTCGACTTCTACTCTGGCATCGTGCAACGCGCCATCGGCATTCCAGTGAACCTGTTCACCGGCATCTTCGCCTTGGCACGCACCGTGGGCTGGATCGCTCAGTTGAACGAAATGATCAGCGACCCCGAGTACAAAATCGGTCGTCCTCGTCAGTTGTTCACGGGCGATGCACACCGCAAAGTCGAAGTGTTGGCCAAGCGCAAGTAATTCCACAAAGCCCTGCCGCGCTTTAAGCGCGACTGCAATCAGCCCCGCTCGTTCCCTGCGAACTTCGGGGCTTTTGTACGTCTGGGCCAAGTCAAATCTTTGGCAGTGGTAGGCTCACGCGCTATGAGTTCTGTTCCATTCCTAAACACACCAGAAGCCCTACGTGCCATAACCAACCGAGCTCATACCCCTTGCCAATGCAGCCTGCAACGCTGCGCGGGTTGGGAGAGCGTGAACGACACCGAATGGCCTGCACAACAGATGCAGCACGTGGCCACCCTGCGCGACCCAGAAGCCTACGAGCCCACCTTTGAAGAGCACCACGCAGGTGGCACCCGCTACGACTCAGCCGATGCGCCTGTGGCCTTGAAGTTTTTCCCGTACAACCGCTGCGATGTACATGCCTGCGGCCAATGCCATCAACACGTGCTGCGCTACACCGAGTTTGGTGGCTATTACGTGGACCACCGCGCACGTCGCTTAAACACTGAGCTGATTACCGACTAAAAAGCGCTAGCGACCTTGCATGCTTAAGTGCGTGTTTCAGCGCTTGTTTAACGCTTCGCCAGCGAGTGTTCGCAGTCTTCCCACGGCAACACCTGGCAGCCGCAATGCGGCACCTCTACAGAGGGTTTGGAAGCCACGGGCAGCTTGGGTCTAGCCGCTGCGGTCTTAGCGCTTGCTTTGGGATTTGTGGCTGTTGCAGCGCCCGTATCTTGGGCTGCATCCAAGTTGGGAATCCAACGCATAAACGGCGTCAAGTCATCCACGTCGACGATGTACCAACATTTTTTGGCAGCATCCCAACGCGCGCCAAGCGCCTTGGCCGCATCCTTCTCGGCAAATGGGGTGAGCAGGTTAATTCGCATCACATACCGCTGGCGTTTAGCCCAGCGCCATCTCGCCGCCCAAGGCTTCTAGCAAATCAGGCAAGAGCTTGCTCAACTCGCCCGTGGCAATGGCCACATCGGCATCAAAGCCTTCATCCTTCTCAACCGAGGTGCCTTCAAACACACCTTCCAAGAATGTGATTTTTTTCAGCTGTAACGCTTCGGTGAGCGAGAACGAAACACGCCCGTCCCACGTCAACGCCAAACGTGTGGGCAGCTTGCCGCCTTCCACATGCTGCTTCACCTCGTCGGTGTCGAGTGGGTGTCGCACATAGCGCACCACCGACTTCGACTCATCAGCCGCCTTCAACTCGCACTCGCGGTCCACGCTGAACGCTGCAGGCGACTCTTGAGTGATCAGCCATGAAGACATCGCTGCTTGCGGCGACATTTGCGTGTTGAGCAAAGTCACGTTCAAACCTGCGAGCGACTTGACCAACATCGTCACCACCTCGTCCGCTTTGGCTTGACTGCCAGCATCCATCACCATCAGGTTGGTAGCGGGGTCTATCCACACCAGCACCGATGACTCTTTGCTAAAGGCCATCGGCATCAAAGACATCTTCACGTCTTCTTTGATTTCCTTCATCTCCTTCTTGCCAGGCTTGCGGCCCTCGGTCGCCTCAATCACCGCGCTGCGCTCCTTCGCCTTGCGGGTGACCACCGAGCCAGGCACGCCCTTGGTCTCGATCTTGAGCTTCAAAATGCGTTGGCCACTCACCGCCTCGACCAACGGGCCATGCGCCTCGCCGCGCGGCTCGACCCAGCCAATCGCCTTTTCTTGGCTAGCACCGCAAGGCACAAAACGCTCGGCGTCTAAGGCTTGTTCAATTTGCTCAAGGCTAGGGCTCCAGCCCTCGCCGATTCGATACACCATCACATTTTTAAACACGGGTCACCTTTGCTTTTCGACACTCGCCGAAATAAAAAAGCCAACCGCAAGAGTTGGCTTTGGAGTTGGCTTTGGAATTTGTGGTGATTTTAGCTTGTGACCCTCGCCATAAATCACAACGAAAATGAAGAGAACCGGAAAACAAGGATAGAGCGCCAATTTCCTTCGCGCATTCCTCTGGCTAGCCTGCCTGCTAGCAAGCTTCAGCGCTAACGCCCAACAAGGCAACTGCGGCTTTATTCAAAACTCAAACTTGTACGCCACTCGCGCACCAGGTAAGTGCAACCCACCAAGTTGGTGCGACGTCAGCTTGTATACAAACCAAAGTCGCGCACAATTTGCGCCGAACCAATCCAAAACAGGCGCTCAGAGTGGGCACCTTTATTGCAAGGTTGTACACAACATCCTTTATTCATTTCGTTTTTCAGAGGCTTCCATGATCAAACGCACTTTCATCAAAACCACCCTCGGCTTGGCACTGGCGGCCAGCTTTGCTGGCGTTTCAGCACAAACCACGCCTTTGAAATTCCAACTTGACTGGCGCTTTGAAGGCCCCGCTGCTTTCTTCTTGGTACCTGTTGCCAAAGGCTATTTCAAAGACGCCAAGCTCGACGTGACCGTCGACGCAGGCAATGGCTCTGGCGGTGCAGTGAACCGTGTGGCTTCTGGCGCTTATGACTTGGGTTTTGCCGATTTGGCCGCCTTGATGGAATTCCACGCCAACAACCCAGACGCACCCAACAAGCCTGTCGCTGTGATGATGGTCTACAACAACACGCCCGCTTCGGTGATGGCGTTGAAGAAATCGGGCATCAAAACCCCCGCTGACTTGGCAGGCAAAAAACTTGGCGCCCCGGTGTTTGACGCAGGCCGCCGCGCATTCCCCATCTTTGCCAAAGCCAACAGCGTGCCTGCTGTGAACTGGGTGTCCATGGATCCACCTTTGCGCGAAACCATGTTGGTGCGCGGCGATGTGGATGCCATCACCGGCTTCACCTTCACCTCCTTGCTCAACATCGAAGCGCGTGGCGTCAAAGCGCAAGACGTGGTCGTCATGCAATACCAAGACTTCGGCGTGAAGCTGTATGGCAACGTCATCATTGCGTCGCCTAAGTTGATCAAAGAAAACCCAGCGGCAATCAAAGCCTTCTTGAGCGCTTTTGCCAAAGGTGCCAAGGATGTGATCGCAGATCCAGTCAAAGCCATTGAAACGGTCAAAGCCCGCGACGGCATCATCAACACCGAACTCGAAACACGCCGCCTGAAGCTGGCCATCGACACCGTCATCAACAGCCCCGACGCTCGCGCCGAAGGCTTTGGTCAAGTCAAAGGTCCACGCTTGTCTTTGATGGCGTCTCAAGTGTCTGATGCGTTCAACACCAAAACACGTGTGAAAGCAGAAGATATTTGGAACGGTTCTTTCTTGCCTAGTGCCAAAGAACTCGATGTGTTGCCCAAGGGTAAGAAGTAATCTAGGCCTTGCTGCATGACCGCTTCTCCTGAACACTTCGTCGATTTTCAAAACGTCTGGCTCGCCTACAACGATGAGTTGTTGGCACAAAACCACTTTGCTGTGGAAGACATCAACTTGCAGGTCAAACAAGGCGAATTCATCGCCATTGTTGGCCCCTCGGGTTGCGGTAAATCCACCTTCATGAAGCTCACCACGGGTTTGAAAAAGCCCAGCCGTGGCGAGATTTTTGTGGATGGTCAACCTGTCAACGGCCCGCTCAAGATCAGTGGCATGGCGTTTCAATCGTCTTCGCTGTTGCCTTGGCGCACCACGCTCGATAACGTCTTGCTGCCCTTGGAAATCGTCGAGCCTTACCGCTCAAATTTCAAAGCCAAAAAGGCCGAGTACGAGGCTCGCGCCATGAAATTGCTGCAAAGCGTGGGCTTGGGCGGCTACGAGCGCAAGTTCCCATGGGAGTTGTCGGGCGGCATGCAACAACGCGCCAGCATTTGCCGCGCATTGATTCACGAACCCAAGATGTTGTTGCTCGACGAGCCGTTTGGTGCGCTCGACGCCTTTACCCGCGAAGAGCTGTGGTGCACGCTGCGCGACTTGCATGCCGAGCAAAAGTTCAACGTCATCTTGGTCACGCACGACTTGCGTGAGTCGGTCTTTTTGGCCGACACCGTGTACGTGATGAGCAAAAGTCCAGGCCGTTTTGTGGTCAAACGCGACATCGACCTGCCCCGCCCCCGCGACTTGGAGGTGACGTACACCCCCGAGTTCACCGACATCGTGCATGAGCTGCGCGGCCACATCGGCGCCATGCGAAAAGACGGCACACCCCTCGGGCAATAAACACCATGAATCAAAAACAACTCGAAACTTGGGCGCCTTGGGGCTTGCTCATCGCCACCTTGGTGATTTGGCAGGCCGCGTGCTCGTTCTTTCATGTGTCTGAATTTGTCTTCCCCTCGCCCCTGCGCATTTGGGAACAAATGGTCGAATACCGCGACGTCATTGCAGGCCACGCATGGCGCACCTTCTGGGTGACCATGGTGGGGTTTGGCATTGCCATCGTGGTGGGCGTGTTATTAGGCTTTGTCATTGGTAGCTCACGCTTGGCTTATGCCGCTGTGTACCCGCTCATGACCGGCTTCAACGCTTTACCCAAAGCGGCGTTTGTGCCCATCTTGGTGGTGTGGTTTGGCATTGGCGTGGGGCCAGCTATCTTGACCGCTTTCCTCATCAGCTTCTTCCCCATCATGGTCAACATTGCGACGGGCTTGGCCACACTTGAGCCCGAGCTCGAAGACGTGTTGCGCGTTTTAGGTGCCAAGCGTTGGGACGTGCTGGTGAAAGTGGGCTTGCCCCGATCCATGCCTTACTTCTACGGCTCGCTCAAAGTGGCCATCACCTTGGCGTTTGTGGGCACCACCGTGTCCGAGATGACCGCTGCCAACGAAGGCATTGGTTATTTGCTGATTTCTGCTGGTTCCGCCATGCAAATGGGCTTGGCTTTTGCAGGTTTGGTGGTGGTGGGTGCGATGGCCATGGTCATGTATGAGTTGTTCAGTTTGGTGGAAAAACACACCACCGGCTGGGCCCATCGAGGCTCACAAAATCATTGAGTTTTGATAAACAAAAAAGCCGCTTTGAAAGCGGCTTTTTTACGTCTTTAATATTCATTAAAAACACTAACTTCGGCGAATATCTAGTGTTAATTCGATAAATTCACTGAATTTACGAATATCATCAACGCCACTTTCGCCCGGCACTTTACCTTATGAAAAGTGCCGGTTTTTCCCCATTTAATGGCGATACACATGGCATCTTCCAAAGATCACACCACCGAGAGCCAGCACCTCGGCCCAAACACCACGGACAAACTCTTTCTGGTCGTTATGGCCCTGATTGTCATGGCCGTTACATGGTTAGGCATCATCAATTACAAAGAGGCGTTGAAAACTGAAACCGCCAAGAGCAATGGTGAAGCCTGGGTGGCATGGCTGACCGAAGCCGGCACCACACGTTTTGAACCCAACACGCCGCACCCAGCATGCAAAGGAGGCGTCAAGCCACCCGCCGATGCAAAAGCTGGAGCACCCGGCACATGGGGTGCTTGCTTGGCGCACATCATGGAAACAACAGATCTGAAAGATCAAATCAACACCTTTTTTGACAAGGCTCCGCATTTTGTCGCGGCTTGCGTGCCTTCTGACCGCACATTGATGGGGGCCATCTTGTTGGAAGACTTGATGCCCACCCCCCCAGGCTCAGCCACCCCTTTTGTAGTAACTCAATTGGTCGAAAACGACGCCATTGATTACAAGATGCAATTGCGCTTGTCTGTTTGCGACAAAGGTGGTTACCCCATCAAAGTTGCTGAATTCGAATTTTGAGGTCTGACATGGAACAAAAACACGATCAATTTCTGAAAGACCTCAACGTCCAAGCCATTCTTGGACAAGATGAAGATGCCAAGATTGACCGTCACTTGCCCATGCGCAAGTGGCTGTATTCATGGCTGCTCGACCCGAACATTCCGGGCAACTTTCAAAAAAACATTGACAAGTGGATCAGCTACTTGATCATCGGTAACTTGTTCAGCTTGATGTTTGAGCACGTGCCTGCGGTGTACGAGCCCTACCGCATTTGGTTTGAGTTCTTTGATATTTTCTCTGTGGCTGTATTCACCATCGAATACGCCTTGCGCTTTTTCCTCGCCCCAGAAGACGAAGAGTTCAAGAACCGCAAACATGCACGCTGGGGCTTTATCACTAGCCCTTTTGCCATCATCGACTTCTTGGCTGTGGCGCCTTTCTATTTGAAGGCCTTCATTCCCATCGACTTGCGTGTGTTGCGATTCCTGCGACTCTTGCGAATCTTGAAGTTATTCCGTGTTTTGATTCCAGCCATCGCTGAATTCAAAGAACTCAACAAAAACCGCACCTTCCGCCAAAAAGTTCACGCCTTGGTGTTCCCTAGCAACTACGGCGGCACCATGCAAAACATCTTTGAGGTGTTCATTGCCGTGTGGGTGTTGTTGTCGGTATTGGCCGTCATCTTGGAATCGGTCAAGAGCATTCACTATGTCTTGCATTTGCAATTCGTCATCTTGGATGCGGTGGCTGTGGCCATCTTCACTGTCGAGTACTGCATGCGCCTTTATTCGTGCGTGGAAGAACCCGGCTACAAAGGCGCTTTCTTGGGTCGCATCAAGCAAGCTAAATCGCCGTCCACCTTCATCGACTTCTTGGCTGTGTTGCCCTTCTTCTTAGAAGTGTTCTTGCATCACCTGATGGACTTGCGCTTCTTGCGAGTGTTCCGTTTGGCTCGACTGCTCAAACTCACACGCGGCAGCGATGCCACTGCGGTGTTGGTCAAAGTGGTGGTGCGCGAATGGCCGGTCATGGGCGCGGCCACTTTCATCATGATGTTGCTGTTGGTCTTGACCGCCAGCTTGGGCTACTTGTTTGAATACGATGCCCAACCTGAGAAGTTTGAAAACATCCCAACAGCCATCTATTGGGCAGTGATCACGTTGGCTTCTGTGGGCTATGGCGACATTTCCCCCGTCACCCCGATTGGCCGAGCCCTCACCAGCGTTTTGGCGTTGTTGGGCATTGGCATCTTCGCTATTCCTGCAGCGTTGTTGGCTTCTGCCTTCAGCGACGAATTGGTGAAAGAACGCGACCAGCTAAAAGCCAACTTATTCTCTATTCTCAAAGATGGTCACATCAGCGATGTTGAAGCCGAGATCATTCGATCAGAAGCCAAGCGTTTGCACCTGACCGTGGCTGAAGTGAACGCCCTGATTGAAGTTGTGATCAAAGAGCACGAGCTCGAGGAGCGCAATCCCTTGCCTATTCATAAGATTGCCGAAAACCCAGCATTGGCTGTAGAGCACTACAAAGTGTTACTGGGCCAAATTCGACAACTGGGTGTGCAAACCGATGTGACTAAGTTTGAAGCGGCAGCTCAAACTGGCGACCGTTTGTCAGCAAATGAACTAGCCTTGTGGCAGAAAATTGTAGGCAAAGCCTAATACGTAAGGCGATCTAGCCCAAGCGCTCAGACGGCGGTCACACACCCCACGTGTGGCCGCTTTCTTGTTAACTTCCCCTTTTCTTTAAATTCAATTCACAAGACCCATTCAATGACTACAGGTTTTAAAAACACCTTGATGGAGGTATTGGACGGCTCGCCCAAACACACAGCGAGTCGTTACGTGGAATTGGCTATCACCTTGGTGGTGTTGGTCAATTGTTCTGCAGTAATTCTTGATTCCGTCCCCGAGGTTCATGCTGAGTTCAAAGACTTCTTCCATGAGTTAGAGTTTTGGAGCGTGATGTTCTTCACGGTGGAATACTTCGCTCGCGTGTGGTCGTTAGGCGCCAAGTATGACCGCGACAACGGCGGCTCATGGAAAGGCCGCTTCCAATACATGTTCAGCCCATTTGGCTTGGTGGACTTTTTTGCCACCATGCCGCACTACATGCACATGTTCTTCCCCGCGCTCGATTTGCGCATCTTGCGCGTCTTGCGTCTGCTGCGAATCTTGAAGCTGTCTAAGTACAACACCGCGTTGCAAGACTTGTTTCATGCCATTCATTCCGAACGTCAAGCGTTTGGCTCTGCTGTGTTCTTGTTGACCATCGCCACCATCGTGTCGGCTTCTCTGATGCACTTTGCTGAAGGCCATCAACAACCGCAATTCTTTGGCACGATTCCACACTCCATCTATTGGTCCATCGTTACCATCACCTCGGGCTATGGCAACGTAGAGCCGATAACCAAAGCTGGCGAGGCCATTGCCCTCATCACTGGCTTCTTGGGCGTATGTATGGCTGCAATCATGACCGGTATCGTGGCGTCTGCTTTCTCCAACCAAGTGGCACGTAAGAAAGCTGCATTTGAAGCACAACTGCGTGAAGTGTTCTCAGACGGCGATATGTCTGAAGAAGAGCAAGAAACGCTCAAACGCTTGCAAGCCCATTACCGCCTATCGGACGAGCAAGTCGAAGCCATGATGCTTCGCGCCAAAAACAAATCATCAGCCAATGAATGAGCGCACAATGACCACAGCAGCTCCTAACCACACCTCGCTTCAACACATCAAGCGCCGCACCTTCGAGATCATGGAAGGTGAAGTGCCTGACAAGTACAGCCATTTCGTCGAAGTCTTTATCGCGCTACTGGTGGTAGCCAACGTGATTGGCATCATCTTGGAATCTGTGCCCGAAATTCATGAAGCCTTCATGTACGAGTTCCACGCTTTTGATGTATTCAGCGTGGCAGTGTTCTCGGTCGAATTTGTCTTGCGTGTTTGGTCGTACAGCGAAAAATACATGCACCGTGGCGGCACTGCTTGGGAAGGCCGCAAAGAATATGTATTCAGCTTCTACGGCATCATCGACTTCGTCAGCACCGTGCCGTTCTACTTGCAGTTGCTCTTTCCTGGCGCAGACTTGCGCGTACTGCGCATGTTCCGCTTGATGCGAATTTTCAAACTCTCACGCTACAACAGTGCGTTTGAAGACATGGTGGCAGCCGTCAAAGCCGAGAAAGACTCTTTTTCGTCAGCTGTGTTCTTGCTGTTCATCAGTTGCTTGCTGTTCTCCTCGCTGATCTACATCATCGAAGGCCATGTGCAACCCGAGATATTCCCTTCCATCCCTGCGGCGATGCACTGGTTTGTCATCACCATCGTCTCAGGCTGGGGTAACGTCGATCCTGTGACCTTCTTGGGTTCACTGCTTGTCATCCTCACGCAAATCTTGTCCATCGCCCTCGCTGCGATCTTGACCGGTGTCGTCGCAACCGCCTACACCGCGCAAGTCGAACGCCGCCAAGCTTTGTATGAAATGGAAGTTCGCTCTGCGCTAGCCGATGGCGTGGTGACCGATGAAGAACAAGTCAAATTAAGAATAATGCAAGCCAAACTGGGAATGTCAGACGAACAAGTCGAATCCATCAAACACCAGATGGAAGAAGAAAAGCACATCTCAGCAGCCAACAAACAAGCCTAACTTCACAAGGAAAATCAAATGGACAACGGCGCCTACGAAAAATACAAACAAGAAAATCCAGACGTCTACACGCCGTTGTCCACCTACGACTACGTCGATCAATTCGTGCACCAGTTGACCACGGCTGAATTGATCATTTGTATCGTGGCTGCACTGCTGGCCGTCTTTGCACTTTATAAAATGTTCATCAAACGCAAAGATAAGAAATCAGAAGACCCAAGTGAATCAAAGGAAAAGCCATGAGCGAAGCACCAGAAACCGAATTGCCTCATCACGGCAATGATCCTTTTCGCACCCGTTGCGCCATGCTGGTGTCTACTTTGGCGATGTGTTTAGCCATCGCCAGCTTGGGCGGCAACAATGCTTCCAAAGAAAGCATGAGCAACAACATATTGGCGTCCAACGCTTACTCGTTTTACCAAGCCAAGAACCTGCGTCAAACCAACTACAAAATCGCCGCCGACGACATGCGCGTGCAACTGGCCAACGACAAGCTCACGCCAGCTGCAAAAACATTGTTAGAAAAGAAACTCGGTGACTACGAAAAGAACATCGCGCGTTATGAGTCCGAGCCAGAAACAGGTGACGGCAAAAAAGAGCTGATGGAAAAAGCCAAGGAGCACGAACATGAACGTGACATCGCACTGCGCCAAGACCCTTGGTTTGACTACGCAGAAGCCCTGCTTCAAATTGCCATCGTGCTAACTTCCGTAGCCATTTTGACCGGTGCACAAGTGCTGTTTTGGGTGCCTTGTGTGTTGGGGCTCATGGGCATTTTCTCCACCATCAATGGATTTATATTGTTCATCTAAATAGTCCGCACTGAAAAACTTCCAACCCCTTGATTTCATTGGTCATATGGGGAAATCCCTGTCGAAGAATTTGCAAGAAATTGCGTTGTTGAGAGTAAATTTCTTGCAAATTTCGACGAGGTTTTAAATGGGTCCCAAACCAGCTGCACCACAATGCGATGACCTTTTCAAGTCAAGGCTAGGCACCACACTTCAATTCAAGTTCTTTGCACCCACTTTTGTTTGCACGTTGGACACACCACTTCAATATAGGCAAACAACGGGCCACGACATTTTTGGTGACACGACGGACAAGACACGATCACTTTGCCTTGGTTCACCACGGGCGCTTCCACTTCCGACGGGTCTAGAAACATCGGCACCCGCAAGTCGTATAGACCTGTTTTTTTGAAATGCACCTGATAGCCTGGCCTGGGCAAATCAGTCCGCGTGTAATCGCCGTCTTGCACGTAGGCGGTGCTGAGCTTGTCCCCCAGTCCTGCCACACTTTTGTACCAAGCGCGAGATCGCAGCGCTTTGAAAAGCAAAGCCAACTCAGAAGTCTCGTCTTGGCTTTGGCTCACATCGACTAAAAATTCGTTCTGTTGAAGAATGCTCTTCACCAAATACAGGGCGTTCGAATGTTGTGTGTAAAAGTAATAGCCAAAAAACAAACAAGCATTCAAGTTCGCACCCATGGCGTACCAAAGCAAGGTCAGTACGCGCAGTTTTTCCAGAACCGATTTGGCGGATTCATTGGCGGCGATTAACCGGTCGTTGCAACATGCAATCAACAACAGTTTCAGCGATGTCTCAACGCCAAGGTCTTGGCGGATGCCTCGCGGCATGCCGTATAAGTTTTTTTGATCAATGCTTGTATAGGCCACGACCATGACACGAAAAAACTCTGGCATCACGCTGGCCACGTGTGGAAGCTTTTTCTGAATCAGCTCCGTGTGCTGCTGAGTTACTTTGAAATTTTCGAATGGGTATGACATCTCCACCTATTCCTATTGCTTTAGCTTCTCAATGATTTTCAGCTTGAGTTGCGTGAAGTTAAGTGTCACCTTATCTTTGCCATTTTTGTAACTGTAGGTGTTGATCCAACCGGTGTTGATCTGAATGCTTTTTGAAGAAATTTCTTCAAACAAGGCAACCACCACCATTTCATCCATGGCTGAATGCTCTAACTTTTCAATCAATTGATCGATAGAGGGTTGCAAGGACGAAGCGGGTTTTGTTTTCTCTTGCTTCGCGGGTGAACTTTGCAGCAACTCGTCATACGCTTTGCGCTTGGGCTTGGTGCCGATGGCAGCGAACGCTTCGTTCAGGTTCGCCATCATCCGGGTATGCAGCTCTTTGTTCACCTTGTTCTTGTCAGGGTGATATTTTTGAGCCAGCGCTCGGTAGGCGGCCTTGATGACGACGTCATCTGCGTCATTGAGTAAACCCAAAGTTTGATAAAAATTCTTATTTGCACTCATCGCTCAAAATGCCTCGAAAGAATACACACCTCTATCCTCGCATAAACAATCACTAGCAAACAGCCACTGGCTTTTGTAGACTCGAACCCTTGCCATTTCAAAAAGACTCATGGAACTCATTGCCAAGCTCTTTCACAAACTGGCGTCCTTGACGCGCGGCCTGCCTCCAAAGAGAGATGAGATCGTCTTGAGCGTGAATGCAATCGTCAAACGATTCAACCTACTTGATGAAGCCAAGAAGCTGGGCGCTTTAGGATTGCCGCCATTTCATAGCAAGGAACTTTCGAGTGTTGAACTCGAAGTGGTTCGCTACATTGAACTTGAGCGAGAGAGAATGAAGCAGAACAGCCTCAGCGACATAGCGCAAATCGACGCCTGCATTGCAGAAACCCAAACGCACCAATACGACCTCAAAACTGGGCTGCTGACTGCAGACTTTGAACGCGAAGCATTGGTGATCTTGAACAAACAAAGCTCGTGGCTCAGCAAACTGGCCAGCGCTGCGAACAATCAACTGCAAGAGCTCAATAGGTTCAAAACAACCCATCAACTCAACCGCGAGGCAAGCTACCCAGATGGCGCAGCGCTGTTTTTTCGCTACGCACTTTTGTTGTTGTTGGTTTCATTTGAAGGCGTCTTCAATGCCACCTTCTTTGCAGAAGGCTTGACCACGGGTTTGCTGGGCGGTTTCTTTTATGCCGTCACACTGGCAAGCATTAACGTGATCACCGCGTTCATCTTGGGTAAAACAGCGGTGAGATGGTGTTTCCACATACAACCCGCGCTGAAAGCCATTGGCATTGCCTCTTTGGTTGCCGCCTTATGCCTGACCGCATTCAATGCCTTGGCCATTGGTCACCTCCGAAACGCCATCTTGCAAGAAAGCGCCTCGCCGACCCAGGCTGCTTTGCAGTCACTGTTGATGAATCCCATGGGGTTCAATGATTTGATGGCTTGGGTCTTGGTTCTTGTCACCGTTGGTTTTGGTATTGCAGCCATGACAGACGGGCTTTTTGTGGACGATCTTTATCCAGGCTACGGCAGCATCAGCCGACGTACCAAATTGGCCGTGGAAGAATTTGAAGAAGAGTTTGAAGAAGTTCGCTCTGAACTTGAAGAGACGAGGCAAGAGCATATGGATGCGCTTGATGCTGAAATCGTCAAAGCCAATCAACTGCTACTTCAATTTTCGCAACAGCTTGAAGACAAAAAAACCATTTACAAATCTTGGGCTCAAAAGCTCAATGATTCTGAAGTGGTGCTTTACGCCACCCTCAGAGCATTTCGATCTGAAAATTCCAAGCATCGCAACGACTCGCTTCTGCCAGCATACTTTGACACATTGCCAACGCTGAGAGAGGTATCCATTCCTAAAACAGACGTCCCATCGCATGAGGTAGAAATGCAAGACATGCGTGCCAATGTCAAACACATTGAAGCCAGTTTGCCTAGCCGCAAAGCACACGTCCACGAACTCTTTGACACGCACATCAAGCAGATCAATTTCCTCAAGCAACTTAACGCATAAATCGTTGATGACATGGCAAGAAAAAGCAAACTAGCCCGAAGCAGACAGCGCACCCATCTATTTCTTGGAAGCATGGCGCTGTTGGTGGTCATTGGCATGATCAGCGGCGCCGTGTGGTGGTGGAGCCAGAAAAAAGCAGGCATTGATCCCAACACGCTGTGCCCAAATGACGGCCCCATCGGTCATCACGTGTTGCTGATTGACAAGACCGATCCATTTAACCTGCCGCAAAAAGCGGCGTTTGACTTGATCGTGACGGATTTGGTCACCAAGCAAACCCCCGCGGGCTATCTACTTTCTATCTATGTGTTGGGCGATGATTTCAAGGCGCAAACAAAGCCGCTGGTCGAGCTTTGCAACCCCGGCGACGCCAAAGGCCACAGCGAATGGACCGAAAACACCAAGCAGCTGAACCGTCAATACAAAGAGCGTTTTTTAAAACCTGTCTTTGCACAAAGCACCGAGTTGTTGTCAGTCACCACTGCAAAAGAATCGCCCATCTTGGAGATGCTGCAAATGGTCAATCTCAACTCGCTTCAAAAACATAATGTGAACGGCCCCAAACAGTTGATCGTCCTCTCTGATTTGTTACAAAACAGCAAGCAGCTCAGCATGTACAAATCAACGCCCGACTTTGAAGCCTTCAGCCTGACACCCTACGCCCAAAAAACCAAAGTCAATTTTGAAGGGGTGGAGATCAAAGTGCATCTGCTTCAAAACGCACCGCAGTTGCAAAAGCAGAATTTGTTTGATTTTTGGAAAAACTATTTTTTAAACTCAGGGGCCGTTAAATTTGAACTCACGGCCCTTCCTGGCTAACGGTTAGCGCTCAAACCAAGTCTTCGGGGTTTTCGCCTTGCCCCTCGCCTCTGCCACGTCGATGGTCCCATATACAAAAAGCCGCTCAGCTGAGCGGCTTTTTGTTGGACGTGGTGAATTAAATATCTTTCACACGGCGCTTGATATCTTCTTCCGACATCAACGCCAACTCATGCGCACGTTGCTCTGAGATCCATTGACGGCTCACCATCATTCGCAAAGTGGCTTCGCGCGTCGCAGGGGCAGCGCTGTCATCGGTTAATTGCTCACCAAACAACAGCACCATGATAGTTTTACCCACGATGTTCAACAAAATACCAAACAGTACCAAGCCCATCAACATGGTGATCGCAGCAATCAAACGGCCACCAAAGGTGAGTGGGAACATGTCGCCATAACCCGTTGTGGTGAGGGTGACCATGCACCACCACATCGCTGCAGGAATAGAGGTGAAGAATCGCTTGTCTTCTGGGATTGGGTTGCCACTGATGGGGTCCACAGGCATGAACTTGGATGCTTCTGGAAGAGCATCGGCAGGCAAGGGTGTGATTTGGATTTGTGCATCCAACTTGGCTTGCCCCAGACTGATGGCGTCAGCGGAATACAAATCGCCTTCCACGTAGTACATCAAAGTGCTAGAGATCATCACCACTGAGAACAAGGCGATGAAATAAATCTTGAGGTTGGTCAGAATGGGATTTGAAGACTCGAGTTTTTGTTCCAGCTGCTGCAAGGCAATGCGTGCCATCTTCAGCACTCGCAACACACGAACCACGCGCAGAACCCTAAACACCTTGGTGCCTTGCAAGGCCGTCAGATTCATGACCATCAAGTAGGTTGGCAAGATTGAGATCAAATCCACCAAGCCCCAAAAACTGAAAAAGTACTTCACACGATTCGGTGCGAAATACAAATTGCCCAGGTAATCGAGTGTAAAAAACAGCACCGCGGCGTATTCAACATAAGTAAACAACTTGTCATACACCGTCGCGTAGGGCTCTACAGTTTCACCAGCCAGTGACAAACACGAAACAAAAATCCAGAAGTTGATCAAAGATACCCAGCGCGTGAAAGCATTGGTGGTTGGATCAGTGAAGATCCGCTTGATCAAGCCATCTGAGTTTTCTGTACTTCGGTCACTCAAATTTGCATGCATATCTATGTCTTTCTTTATTTGTTTCCAATAGAAAATTTGGAACGCCGATGATTTTAAGAATGACCACTGTGTGCAATGCAGCGACTGATCTCATCGCGAATAATCAATAAGGATTTATTCATGCTGACGATGAATTAAATTTTCCTGTTCTATGTAATTTTTTTAACTCAAAAGAACTCTTAAAAGATATAAATAATTACGCATATTTCCCATGTTGTTGAGTTCCTCGTAACTGGTATCACCAGCTGTTCAAACGCAGCACTCAACGAGGCCCGCAGCTCGATAAGGTAGAGTGGACAGCTATCAAAAATCAACCGTCAGCTCTCGGATTTAGCAATGCAAAGCACCACAGAAATAACGACATGGCGCGACCGAATTGAACAATTCATCACCCATCGCATCGTTCAAAATTTTCTCGTTTTCCTCATCGTGGTTAACGCGGCCATCTTGGGCATTGAAACCAATCACGGTGTGATGGATGTATGGGGGCATGAACTTTTCTTGCTTGACCACACCATCTTGGCCATCTTCATCATTGAGATCGTGTTGCTGATCGCGGCACGTGGTTTCTCGTTTTTCAAAGACGCTTGGTGCATGTTTGACTTCATCGTGGTGGGCATTGCGCTAGTGCCTGCATCCGGATCTTTATCCGTGCTGCGCGCCTTGCGTGTGTTGCGGGTGCTTCGCCTCATCAACAAGGTCGAGAGCATGCGCAAAGTGGTGGGTGGCTTGCTCAGTTCTTTGCCGGGCTTGGGCTCTGTGTTTGGCCTGATCCTGATCATCTTTTATGTGGCCTCTGTCATTGCGACCAACATCTTTCACAAAGACTTTCCAGATTGGTTTGGCGACTTGAGCACCAGCGCCTTCACCCTGTTCCAAGTCATGACACTCGAGAGCTGGGCTGACGGCATTGCACGCCCTGTGATGGAAATATTCCCCTATTCGTGGGTATTCTTCATTTTCTTCATCTTGATCGCCACGTTCATCATCTTCAACTTGTTCATCGCCGTGATCGTGGACTCCATCACGGCCGACAAAGACAAAGACCACCGCGATCATCACCATCAATTGACCGTGCAAGAAGAGTTACAACAGCTGCGCCGCGAACTGGCCGAATTGCGTCAACTACTGATTGAAAAAACCGTCCGATGACCACACACCTCACGAACACCACTCCACTCGCTCGTTTTTACAAATGGGCTTTTGACTCTGAGAACAAGCACGGCGTCAATCAAACGGTGGAACGCACCATTGCGTTCTTGATCGTTGCTAGCGTGATTGCGGTGTTGATTGAAAACACACCCGAGATCTACAACACACACGCCTTGTGGTTCCACTGGTTTGATGTCCTGACGGTGGGCATCTTCACGGTTGAATACCTGATGCGCGTCGCCACCGCACACCTGAATCCAGACTTTGCGGGTAAAAGTTTTGCCCGTCTGCGCTACGCCTTTAGCTTTTATGCCTTGGTGGATTTGGTTGCCATTGCGCCGTTTTACTTTGCGCGCTTTGTCGAGGTGGATGTTGAAATGCTGCGCGTACTGCGGGTGCTGCGACTGGCTCGGATGTTCAAACTCTCACGCCAGGTCATTCCCGCTTGGCATGAGTTTCAAGCACTCAACGAGGGACGTAGCTTTCGCGCCAAAGTCTTCGCTATGTTGGAGCCAACCGGCCACTCTGGACGCTTGCACACCTACATCGACAATTTCATCGTGTTTTGGGTTGCCCTGTCCATCACCTGCGTGGTTTTTGAAACCGTCGCGTCGGTACGGGCTTTGTTTGCGACTGAGTTTGAAGTCATTGATGTGATGGCGTTCACCATCTTCACCATCGAATACGCCGCACGTGTTTACGCCGCGCCTGAAAACCCCAAGTACAAACATCTGCGCATGCCGCAATGGACGCACGTGCGTACTGGGCAAGCCATCATCGACTTGCTGGCCATCCTCCCATTCGTGCTGGAAAGCCTGTTCAGCCAACATGTGGACTTGCGCTTTTTGCGCGTCTTCCGCCTCATGCGGATGCTCAAACTCACGCGCTACACCTCGGCACTGGAAACACTTTACAAAGTGGTGATGCGTGAATGGCAAGTCATCTTTGCCTCCGTGTTCGTGATGATGCTGCTGGTCGTGCTCACCGCCAGCTTGGGCTATTTGTTTGAGCACGAAGCCCAACCCGACAAGTTTGAAAATATCCCGCAATCCATCTATTGGGCTGTGATCACACTGGCTTCGGTGGGCTATGGCGACATCTCGCCCATCACTCCCATGGGCCGCATGTTGACTGTGGTGCTGGCCTTGGTGGGCATTGGTATTTTTGCCATCCCAGCCGGTTTGTTAGCGTCTGCCTTCACCGACCAACTGCGCATTGACCGCGATGCGTTCAAGCAACGTTTGATGCTGGCCTTTCAAGATGGCATGCTAGACAACGCCGAGCGCGAACTCATCGTGGCAGAAGCCGAGCGCTTGCATTTGTCACACGAAGAAGTCAAACGCCTCACCGACGAGGCACGCGCCGAGTTTGATGCCAAAGAAGCCGAGAACCACACAAACGCCAACGGCTTGGTGCTCGATGCCCAAGCGCACCCAGCGCTCGCGGCGGCTCAGTTCAAACTGTTGGTGGATCAGTTGAGTTTGATCACACAAGCCACCGGTGAAGACACCTTGCGAAAGAGTTTGGAACACATCCAAAGCGATCACAAAATCGAACTAGATGTGTTGGCTTTGGTCGCCAAACGTACGCTCTAAAACGTACAGGGCATGCGGCATTGCAAGTAAGCGACAGCCTCTTTGTCAATTTGCGTTTACCGTATCGGTATGACGCATTTTTATGAACCTCGCTTAGGCCATGGCCTGCCCCATGACCCGTTCAACGCCATCGTTGGCCCTAGGCCCATTGGCTGGGTGTCCACCCGCAGCAACGATGGTGTGCTGAACCTCGCACCCTACAGCTTTTTCACCGCCTTCAACTATGTGCCACCCATCGTCGGCTTTGCAAGCACTGGCCCCAAAGACTCGCTGCGCAACGTGCAAGAAAACGGCATGTTTGTGTGGAACCTCGTCACCCGCCCTTTGGCCGAAGCCATGAACCAAACCTGCGCGCCTGTCGGCCCCGAGGTGAGCGAGTTTGAATTGGCGGGTTTAACACCCACCCCCTCGCGCGTGGTGGATGTGCCGCGTGTGGCCGAGAGCCCTGTGTCGTTTGAATGCCGCAGCACGCAAATCATCCAGCTCGAAGGGCTGGACAAACAAAAAGTGCCGACCTGGTTGGTGCTCGGCGAAGTGGTGGGCATTCACATTGCCAGCCACTTGCTCAAAGACGGCATCTACGACACGGCCAATGCTGGTCACATCTTGCGCGGTGGCGGCCCAGCCGACTACTTCAGCATTGGGCCGGAACAGCTGTTCCACATGTGGCGGCCCAAAGCCTAATCAAGGCAACAAATCTGCGCCTTTGAGGTAATCCGTCTTGCCCACATCCACACCGTTGTGGCGCAAGATGTTGTAGGCCGTGACCACGTGGAAATACAAGTTAGGCAGCATCCACTGGTTCAAATAGGCATCGCCCTTCATCTTCAACGTGCGCTCGGGGCCTGCAGGGAAAGTAACAACCTTCTCCTCACTGCCCTTCAGGCTGTCAGCCGTCATGGCGTTTAAGAAGTCCACAGTCTTAGCAATACGCGCTTGCAATTCTTCAAAGGTGGTTTCGGTGTCATCAAACTTCGGCGCATCAATGCCAGCTAAACGCGAAAAGCCATTCTTAGCCCCATCGCAAGCGATCTGCACCTGACGAGTCAGCGCAAACATGTCGGGCGACAAACGCGCACGTGTGAACACCAGCGGGTCAATCTTGCGTGTTTGTGCAGAGGCTGCGCCTTTATCCAAGATGCCGCTCAACGCAGTCAAGGTACGGGTGAAGTTAGGAATAGATGCAGCAATCATGTGTGGCACTCGTGAAAGTAAAAATTTAATTAGACATGAAAGACGTGGCGTACTCTTTGCTTTCGTCAAGAGGCATACAAGCCATCTATTCAAATGAAATCGAAATACAAAACTTCTGGGAACGTTCGCATCGTTGTCGTTGCGCCGGACTTGGATGTTCAAGACATCGACGATGAGCACGCCTTGTCGCAAGCCGAGCGCTCACGTGCACTGCGCATCGGTTTGCTCGAAAGTGGTTTTAACCTGATCGCCACGCTGCCGGCGGATGTGTTTTTGTCAGACCGCATCAGCCAACTACAACCCGACCTCATCATCGTCGACGCCGAATCTGAAGCGCGTGACGCCTTAGAGCACGTGGTGTTCGCCACCCGCGACGCGCGGCGCCCCATCGTGCTGTTCACCGACGACAACGACACCACGCACGTGCGCGATGCAGTGGCCGTAGGCGTGTCGGCCTACATCGTGGACGGACTCTCAAGCACCCGCATCCGCCCCATTCTTGATGTGGCGATGGCCCGCTTTGAATACGAAGAACGCTTGCGCGATGAACGCGACGACGCACGCCATGCCCTGCAAGAGCGCACCGTGATTGACCGCGCCAAAGCCCTCTTGATGGACAAACAAGGTCTAACCGAAAAAGAAGCCTTTACCAAGCTGCGCAAAATTGCCATGGATAAAGGTTTGAAGTTGGGTGAAGTCGCACAACGCACGATGGACATGGCCGACCTCTTGTCCTAGTTTGGTGCGCCTTCTTGGTGCAACTTCACGCCAACGCTCCTTGATGGGGCGTTTTTTCATTCGGGAGAACCCTAAACAGCTGGCACAGCAATTGCAAACACTCCACGGTAAGAACCAATGACGGTTCAAGGACAAAGGCGTCCCCACCCATGCACTACCCGTGCATGCGGTGAGGACGCCTTTGTCGTTTCTGCCCCAGTTTTTTATAGGAGTGATGTCATGACCGATCTTTTGGAGACCCCCATGAGCCGCCGCAACATCTTGCAAGCTGCCACCGCAGGCGCACTGACCATCGCGCCCGCTTTGCGTGCGGCTGTCTACGCCCAAGGTTCAGACAAACCCGAGAAAGAAGAAGTCAAGATCGGCTTCATCCCGCTCACCGACTGCGCCAGCGTGGTGATGGCCTCGGTACTGGGCATCGACAAAAAGTATGGCGTGAAGATCATCCCTTCCAAAGAATCCAGCTGGGCCGGTGTGCGCGACAAGTTGGTCAACGGCGAGCTCGACTTTGCGCACGCCTTGTATGGTTTGATCTACGGCGTGCACATGGGCACTGCTGGTCCTAAGAAAGACATGGCCGTGTTGATGAACTTGAACCAAAACGGCCAAGCCATCACGCTGTCCAAAAAGCTCGCCGACAAAGGCGCGGTTGATGCGGCCAGCCTTGCCAAACTGATGGCCACCGACAAACGCGAATACACCTTCGCACAAACCTTCCCCACCGGCACACACGCCATGTGGCTGTATTACTGGTTGGCCAGCGTGGGTGTGAACCCACTCAAGGACGCCAAGGTCATCACCGTGCCGCCGCCTCAAATGGTGGCCAACATGCGCGTGGGCAATATGGATGGCTACTGCGTGGGCGAGCCCTGGGGCCACCGCGCCATTGCCGATGGCATTGGCATCACGGCAGCCACCACGCAAGACATCTGGCGCGACCACCCCGAAAAAGTGTTGGGCACCACCGCTGACTTCGTCAAAAAATACCCCAACACCGCACGCGCTGTGACCGCCGCCATCTTGGAAGCGGGCAAGTGGATTGACGCGGGCTTGCAAAACAAAATGAAGATGGCCGAAACCATCGCAGACAAAGCCTATGTCAACACCAGCGTGGACGTGATCAACCAACGCATCTTGGGCCGTTACCAAAATGGTTTGGGCAAAACGTGGGATGACCCCAACCACATGAAGTTCTTCAACGACGGCACGGCCAACTTCCCTTACCTCTCAGACGGCATGTGGTTCCTCACCCAGCACAAACGATGGGGCTTGCTCAAAGACCATCCCGACTATTTGAAGGTGGCCAAAGAGATCAACCAGATCGACCTCTTCAAACAAGCCGCTGCCGCCAGCAAAACACCGGTGCCCAAAGACGTGATGCGCACCAGCAAATTGATGGACGGCGTGGTGTGGGACGGCAAAGACCCGAAGAAGTACGCCGACAGCTTCAAAGTTCACGCGTAAACCACTGACGCACTCTCTCGCACAAGGACACCCCATGTATTTGAAAAATCTGTTGTCACGCGTGGTGCCGCCCTTCATGGGCTTGGCACTGCTGGTGGGCATTTGGTCGCTGGTGTCCGTCACCAGCACCAACAACTTTCCCAACCCCACCGACACCTTTTGGCAAGCCGTGGATGTGTTCAGCAACCCGTTCTACAGCAACGGTCCCAACGACCAAGGCGTGGGCTGGAACGTGTGGAGTTCTCTCAAGCGCGTGGCACTGGGTTTTGGCTTGGCCGCACTGGTGGGCATTCCACTCGGCTTCTTGATTGGACGCTTCGAGTTTTTGTCGCGCATGTTCAACCCGCTCATCAGCTTGTTGCGCCCTGTGTCGCCCTTGGCTTGGTTGCCCATTGGTTTGTTGGTGTTCAAAGGTGCTAACCCTGCGGCCATTTGGACCATCTTCATTTGCTCCATTTGGCCCATGGTCATCAACACGGCGGTGGGCGTGCAACGCGTGCCGCAAGACTACATGAACGTGGCCCGTGTGCTCAACCTCTCCGAGTGGAAGATCGTCAGCAAGATTTTGTTCCCCGCTGTGCTGCCCTACATGCTCACAGGCGTTCGCTTGGCCGTCGGCACCGCCTGGTTGGTCATCGTCGCCGCTGAGATGCTGACCGGCGGCGTGGGCATTGGCTTTTGGGTGTGGGACGAATGGAACAACCTGAACGTGAAAAACATCATCATCGCCATCTTCGTGATTGGCATCGTGGGCTTGGTGTTGGAGTACGCCCTCATCAAACTCGCCACCGCATTCACCTTTGAGGAGGTGCAGTCATGAACGCATCGTTGACCAGCAAATATTTGCAAATTCAGGGCGTGGCCCAAACCTTTCGCACCGCCAAAGGCGACTTCCCAGCCTTGCGCGACATTGATCTGACTGTGGGCAAAGGCGAGTTCGTTGCCCTCATCGGCCACTCGGGCTGCGGCAAGTCCACCTTGCTCAACCTGATTGCGGGTTTGACCACGCCCACTGAAGGCACCTTGATTTGTGCCAACCGCGAAATCTCAGGCCCTGGCCCCGAGCGTGCGGTGGTGTTTCAAAACCACTCGCTGCTGCCTTGGCTCACGTGCTTTGAAAACGTCTACCTTGGCGTGGAACGCGTGTTCGGCCAAAGCGGCATCGTGGACGGCAAGCCCAAAGAAGACAAAACACAGCTCACCGCCCGCACCCACGCCGCACTCGACATGGTGGGCTTGAGCCACGCCGCCTTCAAACGCCCCGGCGAAATTTCGGGCGGCATGAAGCAACGCGTGGGCATTGCCCGAGCGCTGGCCATGGAGCCGCAAGTGTTGTTGATGGACGAGCCGTTTGGTGCGCTTGACGCCCTCACCCGCGCCAAGCTGCAAGACGAGTTGCTGGCCATCGTGGCCAACACTCAAAGCACCGTGGTGATGGTGACGCACGATGTGGACGAGGCTGTGTTGCTGTCCGACAAGATCGTGATGATGACCAACGGCCCCGCTGCCACCATCGGCGAAGTTCTGCACGTCGACCTGCCCCGCCCACGCTCACGCGTCACGCTGGCAGACGACCCTGCCTATCAGCACTACCGCAAAGCGGTGATTGACTTTTTGTACACGCGCCAAGCGCACGTTGAAAAACACTGAGGAGATGACTATGCACCCCCACGTTCAGCACGGCGTGTCTTCACTGCCCCCCAAACTCAAACTCGTGATGGTGGGCAACGGCATGGCCGGTGTGCGCACCTTGGAAGAACTCATCAAGCTCACGCCTGATCTGTACGACATCACGGTCTTCGGCTCTGAGCCCCACCCCAACTACAACCGCATCTTGTTGTCGCCGGTGTTGGCGGGTGAACAAACGCTGGACGAGATCATCCTCAACCCCCTCGACTGGTACAGCGACAACCACATCACCTTGCATACCAGCTGGACGGTGACGGAGGTGGACCGCGTCAAACGCGTGGTACATGCCACGAATGCGGCAGGCGAAGTCAAAAGCGCACCGTATGACCGCTTGATTTTGGCCACCGGCTCCAACCCCTTCATGCTGCCCGTGCCGGGCCGCGAGTTGGACGGGGTGCTGGCCTACCGCGACATCGCCGACACACAGGCCATGATTGATGCCGCGACGAAATACAAACACGCGGTCGTGATTGGCGGCGGTTTGCTCGGCCTCGAAGCGGCCAACGGTTTGATGAAACGCGGCATGAGCGTGACCGTGGTGCACGTGGGCGAATGGTTGATGGAGCGTCAGCTCGACAAGGTCGCAGGCGAATTGCTGCAACGCTCGCTCGAAGCGCGCGGCATGCAGTTCCGCATGCAGGCGCACACGCAAGAATTGCAAGCCGACAAAAACGGACGCGTAGCGTCGGTGTTGTTCAAAGACGGCTCACACGTCCCCGCCGAGTTGGTGGTGATGGCCGTGGGCATTCGCCCCAATACGGCGCTGGCTGAAAAAATGCACCTGCATTGCGAGCGCGGCATTGTGGTCAGCGACACGCTGCAAACCATCACCGACCCACGCATTTACGCCGTGGGCGAATGCGCGGCCCACCGTGGCATTGCCTACGGTTTGGTGGCGCCTTTGTTTGAACAAGGCAAGGTGCTGGCCAACCATTTGGCCGAGTTCGGCATTGGCCGCTACACCGGCTCGCTCACCTCGACCAAACTCAAAGTCACGGGCATTGATTTGTTCAGTGCGGGCGACTTCATGGGCAGCAGTCATGACGAAAAGGGTGGAATCACCGAAGAAATTGTGTTGAGCGACCCACACGAAGGCGTGTACAAAAAACTCGTCATCCGCAACGACCAATTGGTGGGCGCGTGTTTGTACGGTGACACCGTGGACGGCAGCTGGTACTTCAAGCTGTTGCGCGATGGCCGCAGCGTGGCCGACATCCGCGAGAAGCTGATGTTTGGTGAATCCAACATTGGCGACGTGGGCCATGAAGGCCACAGCAAAGCCGCCAGCATGCCCGACGATGCCGAGGTGTGCGGTTGCAACGGCGTCAAAAAAGGTGCGATTTGCAAAGCCATCAAAGAAAAAGGTTTGTTCACCTTGGACGAGGTGCGCAAGCACACCAAGGCCAGCGCCTCGTGCGGTTCATGCACGGGCTTGGTCGAACAACTGTTGATGTTCACGGCGGGTGCAGACTTTTCGGTCACGCCCAAGAAAAAAGCCGTGTGCGCTTGCACCGACCACAGCCACCAAGAAGTGCGCGACGCGATTTCTAAACACAAGCTGTTGACCAACGACGCGGTGTTTGAATTCTTAGAGTGGAAAAAACCAAGCGCAGAAACCAAAGCCACGGGCTGCGCCACCTGCCGCCCTGCCATCAACTATTACCGCATGAGCAGCTGGCCCAAAGAAGCGTTGGACGATCCACAAAGCCGCCTCATCAACGAGCGCAGCCACGCCAACATTCAAAAGGATGGCACTTACAGCGTCATCCCTCGCATGTGGGGCGGCGAAACCACGGCCGACGAGCTGCGCCGCATTGCCGACGTGGTGGACAAGTACCAAATTCCCACGGTCAAGGTCACGGGCGGTCAACGCATTGACTTGCTCGGCGTGAAGAAAGAAGACCTCGTCAATGTGTGGAAAGACATTGGCATGCCTTGCGGGCACGCCTATGCCAAAGCACTGCGCACGGTCAAAACCTGCGTGGGCAGCGAGTGGTGCCGCATGGGCACACAAGACAGCACGCAAATGGGCAAAGACCTTGAGAAAGCCATGTGGCGCATGTACGCCCCACACAAGGTGAAATTTGCCGTGTCGGGCTGCCCGCGCAACTGTGCGGAGGCCGGCATCAAAGACGTGGGCATCATCGGCGTGGACAGCGGCTGGGAGATGTACATCGCCGGCAACGGCGGTATCAAAACCGAAGTGGCCGAGTTCTTTGTGAAGGTCAAAACCTCAGAAGAAGTGATGGAGTACACCGGTGCCTTCATGCAGCTCTACCGCGAAGAAGGCTGGTACTTGGAGCGCACCGTGCACTACGTGAACCGCGTGGGCATGGACTACGTGAAGAAAAAAATCTTGGACGACGAAGCAGGCCGCAAAGCCTTGTGGGCACGTTTGCAATTTGCGCTCGACGGCGAACCCGACCCATGGTTCGAGTTCGACAAAGCGCAAGTCGACACGCGCCAGTTTGAAGCCATTTCTCTGTAACTCCCCACACATGAAAGATTGACATGACCGAATGGAAAGTCATTTGCAAAGTTGACGACATCCCCGTGCTGGGCGCACGCCGCGTGCAGCGCGCCAAGGGGGTTGAAGTGGCGGTGTTTCGCAACGCCGAAGACAAAGTGTTTGCCTTGCTCGACCAGTGCCCACACAAGCGCGGCCCCTTGAGCCAAGGCTTGGTGTTTGGCGAAACCGTGGTGTGCCCCTTGCACAACTGGCACATTGGTTTGGTGGACGGTTGCGCCCATGCGCCCGATGAAGGTTGCGTCACCCGCTTTGCCGTGCGTGTGGAAAACGGCGATGTAGCTTTGGATATGAACGAGCTCAACACGCTCGCCATTGACGACGCCACCATGGCCAATTGACACATACCGCGCAACAAACCATGCCCCCCGCGAGAAAGATGCCATGAAAGAAACCCGTTCAACCTGCCCCTACTGCGGTGTGGGCTGCGGCGTCATCATTGAATCGAACGCTGGGCAAATCACCGGCGTGCGCGGGGATCCTGCGCACCCCGCAAACTTTGGGCGCTTGTGCAGCAAAGGTTCTTCGTTGCACCTTTCGGCCAGCCCCGTCATGGCCGCGCAAACACGTTTGCTGCAACCCATGCGACGTTTGGTGCGTGGCGGCAGTTTGCAACCCGTGGCATGGGACAGCGCCCTGCAACTGGCCAGCCAAACCCTGGCCAGCATCGTGCGCACGCACGGTGTCGATGCGCTGGGGTTTTATGTGTCGGGCCAGTTGCTGACTGAAGACTATTACGTCTTCAACAAACTCGCCAAAGGCTTGCTGGGCACCAACAACATCGACACCAACTCGCGTCTGTGCATGAGCAGCGCCGTGGCGGGCTACAAACTCACCCTAGGCGCAGACGCCCCACCCGCGTGCTACGACGACGTGATGCATGCCGATTGCTTATTCATCGCGGGCAGCAACGCGGCCTATGCACACCCGATTTTGTTCAGACGCATCGAAGACACACGTGCGAAGAACCCCAACCTCAAAATCATCGTGGCAGACCCGCGCCGCACCGACACCGCCAGCAGCGCCGACCTGCACTTGGCCTTGCAACCCGGCACCGATGTGGCGTTGTTTCACGGCATGCTGCATGTGATGTTGAGCGAAGGTTGGGTAGACCACCCCTACATCGCGGCGCATACCGATGGTTTTGAAGCGCTGCAAAGCCTCGTGGCTGACTACACGCCAGCACGCGTGCATGAGGTGTGCGGCATCACACCGGAGCAACTGCTGCAAGCCACACGCTGGTTTGCAGGCGTGCACGCACACAGCAACACAAACGCGCCCAACCCGGCATGGCGCACGCTGAGCTTGTATTGCCAAGGGCTCAACCAATCGAGCAGCGGCACCGCCAAGAACGCCTCACTCATCAACTTGCATTTGGCTACTCGGCAAATCGGCAAGATGGGCGCAGGCCCCTTCTCGCTCACGGGTCAGCCCAACGCCATGGGCGGACGCGAAGTGGGAGGCTTAGCCAACTTACTCAGCGCGCACCGCGACATGAGCAAACCCGAGCACCGCGCCGAAGTGGCCGCCATGTGGGGCATTGACGATGTGCCGTCCAAGCCCGGCAAGACAGCCGTGGAAATGTTTGAAGCCGCAGCGGACGGCGAAATCAAAGCGCTGTGGATTGCGTGCACCAACCCCGCGCAATCCATGCCCAACCAAGCCATGGTGAGACGCGCCTTAGAGCGCGCCGAGTTTGTGGTGGTGCAAGAAGCCTTCGCCACCGCCGAGACCTGTGACTTTGCCGACCTGCTGCTGCCCGCCACGACGTGGGGCGAAAAAGAGGGCACGGTCACCAACAGCGAGCGGCGCATCACGCGCGTGCGTGCTGCCGTACCCGCCCCCGGTCAAGCGCGACACGACTGGCAAATCGTGGTGGACTTGGCGGCACGTTTGCGTGGCGAACCCAGCGTCACTCCACAGACAACACAACACACAACACCACATGCAACCTCACCCAACGGCGAGGCAAGCAACGCCAACCACGCACGCGCAGGCCTGCACATGGCCTACACCTCGCCCGAAGAAATTTGGCTGGAGCACCGCGAATCCACCCGTGGCCGCGACCTCGACATCACAGGCCTCAGCTACGCCCATTTAGAAGCCACCCCTGAGCAATGGCCCATGCGCGAAGGCGCTGCCCACGGCCAAGCCCGCTTGTACGAAGACGGCGTGTTTGCCACCGCCAATGGCCGTGCCAAATTTGCCGCCCTGCCCTATGTGCCCACGGCTGACGTGTGTGAATCACGCTTTCCGTTCTCGCTCAACACAGGCCGCCTGCGCGATCAATGGCACGGCATGACGCGCACCGGTTTGGTCGGCAAACTGTTTGGTCATGTGCCCGAGCCTGTGGTGCAACTGCACCCCGACGACATGGCGCGTTTGGGTTTGGTCGACGGCACGTTGGTGCACGTCACCAGCAAACGCGGGTCCATCGTGTTGCCCGCACAAGCCAGTGCCGACCTCGGTGCGCACCAAGCCTTCATCGCCATGCATTGGGGCGCTGCCTTTTTGAGTGGGCGCGACCACCAAAACAAACCACTCGCGGGCGTGAACGCCATCACCACCTCGGCGTATTGCCCCACCTCCAAACAACCCGAGCTCAAACACGCGGCCGTCAAAGTGCTGAAGGCCGAATTGCCTTGGACCTTGTTGGCCGTGGCGTGGCTACCCGAGCACCAAGCGCAAACCATTTTGCAAACCCTGCGTGCGCGCATGGTGCAGTTTGAATTTGCCAGCTGCGTGCCCTTCAGCGGCGATGCCCCAACAGACGGTTCAGCCAAAGGCCCTGCACGTCAAGGCGTGCTGATGCGCGCCGCTTGCAGCGAAGCGCCCGACATGGTGCTGGTACATGAAATCGAACAACTCTTGGGCCTCAACGGCGCCGACAGCCTGCGCTACGTCGACGCCAAACGCAGCCAGCTGCGCAGCATGCGTTTGCAACACAGCGAAACGCCAAACACCAAAGACACATCACTGAGCGCCTTCATCATCGCGGGCGATACATCGGCGGAAACCTGGCTTAAAACACTGCTGCAAACGCAAGCCTCCACCCACGACTATGGCCGTCGCTTGCTGATGACAGGCAGCCAGCCACCGGTGGCACTGGCCGATGCAGGCACCACCGTGTGCAGCTGCGTGGGTGTGAAAGACATCGCCATTCAACAGCACCTCAAGATCTACAAAGGCGACAGCGCACAGCGCTTGGCGTCTTTGCAAAGCACGCTCAAGTGCGGTACCCAATGCGGCTCGTGCGTGCCTGAGCTACGACGCATGATTCAACTCACAGAGAGCACAACATGACACAACGGCAGGCACATCAGCAACCCCATGTCACGCTCGTGGGCGCCGGCCCGGGCGACCCTGAACTTCTCACGATCAAAGCCGTCAAAGCCATTGCTGCCGCCACTGTGTTGTTGGTCGACGATTTGGTGAGCGACGCCATCACCGCTTACGCATCCCCCACTGCACGCATCATCCATGTGGGCAAACGCGGCGGCTGCAAATCCACACCGCAAGCCTTCATTGAAAAGCTGATGTTGCAAGAAGCCTTGAATGGTGAAAACGTGGTGCGTCTCAAAGGCGGTGATCCGTTCATCTTTGGGCGCGGGGGTGAAGAAGTGGAACACCTGCAACAACAAGGCGTGAACGTCAGCGTCATCAACGGCATCACCGCAGGCTTGGCAGGCGTTACTTCACTGGGCGTGCCATTGACACACCGCGCACATGCGCATGGCGTGTTGTTCATCACCGGCCACGCCAAACAAGATGCCACCGATGCGGTGGATTGGGAAGCGCTGTCGCACACCGCTGCACAAGCCAAGCTCACGCTGGTGATTTACATGGGCATGAGCGGTGCGGCACAGCTGCAAACGGCGCTTTTGCAAGGGCTCAACCCCAATACACCAGTAGCGGTGGTGCAGCACGTCAGCCTGCCCACGCAACGCCATGTGGTGTGCACGCTCGGCACGCTGCATCACACCGTGGTGCGCCACCAGATGGCCAGCCCCTCGGTCATCGTGGTGGGCGATGTGTTGCAAGGTTTGCTGCAACTCGAACAACCCAACAGCCTCTGCGTTGCAGCAGGCTGAACTGAACACAACCCTTTCAACCAACCCAGGAGTGAGCATGAACCGTCTCGACGTGACCGAAAAAATCATCAGCACCAAAGTGTCCAAGGGCATCAAGTGGGAAGACGTGGCCAAGAAAGTGGGTCTCTCTAAAGAATGGACCACTGCAGCCTGCTTAGGCCAAATGACCTTGGATGCCAAGCAAGCCAAGATCGTAGGCAAGATTTTTGGCCTCGATGCAGAAGAACAAAAGTGGTTGCAAGTGGTGCCCTACAAAGGCTCGTTGCCCACACCCGTGCCCACCGATCCACTGATTTACCGCTGGTACGAAATTGTCAGCGTGTACGGCACCACCATCAAAGAGCTGATTCACGAAGAGTTTGGTGACGGCATCATGAGCGCGATTGATTTTTCGATGGACATCGTGCGCCAGCCCGACCCCAAAGGTGACCGCGTGAATGTGGTGCTCTCAGGCAAGTTCTTGCCCTACAAGCAATACTGAGCCTGCGCGACAACGCCGTGAGGCGTGATCCAAATGAAAATGCCGCTGTCTTGAAACAGCGGCATTTTCATTTGAGCTTGGGGACATGCCCCAAGCCTTGCGGGGGATTAACCCACCACCATCAAGTGGAAGGGCCACACGTACGCTTGCAGCGTCACGTACAAGCCGACCAAGCAAGCCAATGCGATGGAGTGGAAGAACACGTAGCGCAAGATGTCGCCTTCGTGGTTGAACCAACGGGTGGCGGTCGAAGCCACGACGATGGACTGTGCGTCAATCATCTTGCCCATCACACCGCCCGAGCTGTTAGCCGCGCCCATCAAGTTGGCGCTGAGGCCCAATTGCTCAGCCGCCACTTTTTGCATGCCACCGAACAACACGTTGGATGCCGTGTCTGAGCCCGTCATGGCCACACCAATCCAGCCCATCAAGGTGCCGAAGAAGGGGTAGAACACACCGCTGTTAGCAAATGCCAAACCGAGGGTGGTGTCAGTGCCCGAGAAACGTGTCAACGTGCCCAAGCCCAACATCAACACGATGGTCAACAACGAGTAACGCACTAACCAGAATGTGCGCGCATAGGTACGCACGATTTCGGTCGGCTTGTACTTCATCACCAGTGCGCCAACGATGGCGGCCACGAAGATGCCAGTGCCTGTGGCAGACAACAAGCCCAGCGTATAGACAGCGCCTTCTTTGGTGGGGTTAGGCACCACGGGTGGCATTTTTTCGATCAAGTTATGCAAACCGTCGATAGGGAATGCAGGCGCCCAGATGCTGTTGAAGTAGGTCTTCACAGCTGGCAAGCCCCAGATGAACACGAACACAGACAGGATGACCCAAGGTGTCCATGCACGCACCAGCTCAGCACGTGAATGCTTCACGATGGCCACAGCAGGTTTGGCTTCGCCACCATCGGTCTCGTGACCTTTGAGCGAAGGCGAGGTCCAAATGCTTTTGGGTTGCCACACGCGCAAGAACAAAATCAACGACACCATCGACACGATGGCCGCAATGATGTCCACCAGCTCTGGGCCAATGAAGTTCGACACCAAATACTGAGGAATGGCAAACGCCAAACCTGTGACCAAAATGGCGGGCCAAATTTCCATCATCGCTTTGCGACCGGCAAATGCCCAGATCAACCAAAACGGCACGAGCAACGAGAAGAAAGGCAACTGACGACCAATCATCGCGGTGACTTCCATCAGGTCGTAACCGTGGACTTTGGCCAACGTGATGACAGGTGTGCCCAAGGCACCAAACGCCACGGGTGCGGTGTTGGCAATCAAGCTCAAACCCGAAGCAGCCAACGGCGAGAAGCCCAAGCCAATCAAGATACCGGCGGTCACCGCCACAGGGGTACCGAAGCCCGCAGCACCTTCGAAGAACGCGCCAAAACAAAACGCGATCAACAGCAATTGCAAGCGACGGTCATCGGTAATGCCCGACAAAGAGTCTTGCAACACTTTGAAGCTGCCGTTTTGCTCGGCCAACTGTTGCAAGAAGATGATGTTCAGCACGATCCAGCCGATGGGCAACAAGCCCGTCAAGCCGCCGTACATCGCGGCCTTGCTCGCCATATCCGCGGGCATGCCGTAAGCGAAGATGGCCACGACCAAGGCCGCCGCCAAACCCAAACCTGCCGCGATGTGCGCTTTGATGTGCATGAAGCCCAAAGCCACCAACATCACCACGACGGGAATCGCTGCCAACAAGGTGGACACCACCATGTTGTTAAACGGGTCATAGACCTGTTGCCAAACCATACTCTTCTCCTAGAAAGGTTGAATTAAAATTGGTAATACCACTTGACCATAGTGTAAGAAGAGTCCCTAGGGGATGGGGATCGGTAATTACCCTAAACAAGCGCAATTAAAGAGGTTGATGCTTCTAATATCGCCAATAATTTGGTCTTACCACTTCACAAAATTCATGTCTCGCATCCAATCCCCTGTTGTTCGTTTGGCCGATAGCGTCGTTACAGAAATCGAAAATCAAATCCTTGATGGCGCTTTGCGACCCGGCGACCGCATCCCCTCCGAACGCAAACTTGCAGAAGACTTTGGTGTATCGCGCCCCTCGATCCGAGAGGCGATTCAAAAGTTGGTGGCCAAAGGTCTGCTCATCACGCGCCATGGTGGTGGCACCACGGTGACCGACAAACTGGATGCGCCCTTTGTAGACCCGTGGCAAGACATGGTGAAAGACCATCCCATGCTGCACCGTGATGTGTTGGAGATGCGTGAAATGCTCGAAGCCCAAGCGGCAGAGCTAGCCGCTCAACGCGCCACCGATGTCGACATGGCCCGCCTAGACAAAGCTTTTGCAGAATTGGATGAGGCCTATGCCAATAAAGACCTCGCCAAGTCCATTGCCACAGATGTGGCTTTTCACCAAGCCATTGCCGATGCGTCACACAATGTGCTGATGGGGCACCTCACAGCCAGCTTGATGCGCGTGATCCACGACCATGTGAGCAACAACCTCAAACACTCGCACACGCGCCCCGCACAGTGGGAACAGCTGCGCAGCCAACACCGTGCCATTTGGAAAGCCATCAAGGCCAACAAAGTCGACAAAGCCAGTGCCTCTGCCAAAGAGCACAGCGTTTACATCCGCGAGAGCATTGAGAACAATGCACTTGACCAACACCGACGTGTCAGCGCACTCAGGCGTGCTGGATCTAACTAGCAGTTAGAGTTTTAAAAACCGAAATGCTTTTTCGGTGCATCCCACATCATGGCGTGACGCTCTGATGGGCTAAATGTGTTTTGGTACACCTTCAGCATCGGGCCGTAATCTAAACGGTACGGTGCTTTGAGGTAAGGCCAATCAGAAGCCCACACACAATTGCCCACGCCAAACTCGCGGACCAACGCCTCTGTGAAAGCACGCGTGTCTGCAAAAGGGTAGCCCACCTGCGAGAACTTGGCAAAGCCTGAAATTTTCACCACAGCACGGCCCTCACGTCCAAGTGCCAGCAACGCCTCAAAGCCAGGTTGTGAAACACCTGCGACCAAATTGGGGCGGCCGCAGTGGTCCACCATCACCTTCACATCCACACGCGAGAGCATGGGCAAAAAATCTAGCAAGCCATCGTGTTCGACTTGAAATTGCGCCCACATGTCGAGTTGCTTGAGTCGTCTAAGCAAAGGCTCAATGTTGGAATAAAACTCAAAGCCCATCAGCGAAGGATTAAAGGCCACACCCATCACGCCCTGCGCTTTGAACTGCTGCAGCGCTTCGAGGCTGATGTCATTAGGCACCACTGCGATGCCTTTGAACACGCCAGGCGCACACGCAATGGCGTCAAGTAAACAACGGTTATCTGTGGCGTAGCCCGAATTAGGCCCCACCAACAAGGCGTGCTTGACTTCGTAGCAAGCCATCACTTCTTGAAAATATTTGGCACTGCCCATCTCCTGCCCTGCAGGCCGATAAGAAGCGTTCTCTCCATAGGGAAAACGACTCGGCTCCAACACATGACAGTGCGAGTCGATCTTGGGTTCTGTGAAGATGCTCATCGATTAAAACGTCGCCAAAATCGCTTTGCGCAACTCGTCGGTGATTTCAGGCTTCACACCAAACCATGCTTCAAAGGCAGGAATGGCTTGATTCAACAACATGCCCAAACCATTCACGGTCACATGTCCGCGCTCACGCGCAGCGGCTAACAGTGGTGTTTCAAGTGGGATGTAAATCAAATCAGACACCATCGCTGTTTTAGGCAGCGCATCCAACTGAATCTCTAAAGGTGGCTGCCCGTACATGCCTTGGTTGGTCGTGTTGACCAACATAGCCGCACCTTCAAGGGCAGCGTGACGTTCGTCCCATTCGTAGGTCTTGACCACGGATGTATCGACTGAAGCCAACTCCTCTGCCTTAGCGCGTGTGCGGTTGATCAGGCGAATTTCTTTTGCACCTTCATCCAACAAGCTGATGACCACCGCGCGTGCTGCGCCACCCGAACCCAACACCACGATGGGACCTTCGTCAGCACGCCATGTGGGCTTGGCATCTTTCAAACTTTGAATGTAGCCAAACCCATCGTTGTTAAAGCCATGAAGACTGCCATCAGGCTGCACCACGATGCAGTTGATCGCGCCTATGCGCTGAGCCATTGGACTGAGTTGGTCCATCAGCTTCATGGCATGCAGCTTGTGAGGTTGGGTGATATTGCAGCCGGCAATACCCAGTGCAGACAAACCTCTGACCGCCGCTTCCACGTTTTCAATCTGCACTGGAAAGTGCCCGTAGGCACCTTTCAGGTTGTACTTTTTAATCCAGTAGTTGTGCAGGATCGGCGAGCGTGATTGAAACACGGGCATCCCCATGACACCCGCCAACTTGAACTGATTGCTATCTGACATTCTTCAAACCTTGTTTATTTTTTATGCACAGGTGGCAAGATCTCACTCACAACTTGCTTACCGTTCACCACGGTGGTCATGTAGCTTTCACGATCCAAGTCACCGTTCTCGTCGTAAGAAATATCCAACAACAAGCCAGGGTTGGTTTTGGCAGACAAGCTGATGTTTTTCATCGCTGCCGCAAACGCCTTGGAATCAAACTTGCCCAGCTTTTCTGTCACCGCTTTGACGGTGTACATGCCGATGTAGCCCTTCAAGCCATTGTGGTCAGAGCGAGAGTTGTATTCCTTTTGGAAAGCCGCATCAAACTTCTTCACACCAGCTTGAGGTGCATCGGCTGTCAAACCGACGTGCGCAATTGCACCGTTGGCGGCGTCGCCAGCGAGCTCAATCACTTTTTGGCTGGTCAATACGGTCTCACCAATCACTGGCTTTTTGTAGCCTTGCTTTTTCAACTCGCGCAGCAAACGTGCTGATTCCTCTTCATTGGTGTATGCAAACAAGGCATCCGCATTGGATTGCTTGGCTTTCACCACCACGCTGCTGAAGTCCACTTGGCCTGGCTCAGAAGAAATGTCTGCACCAATCTTGATGCCACGCGCCTCGAGTGATTTGATGATCAAGTCACGACCACCCTTACCAAAGTCGTTGTTCACATAAACCACGTCCACAGTCTTGGCCTTCACCTTGTCTTTGATGTAGTTCGCAATCTTGGGCATCGCCGTCGATTGCGTGAACGAGGTGCGGAAGACATAAGGGTTGCCTTGCTGCGTGATGGCTGCGGCCTCACCCCCCGTGAAGTTTGGAATTTCGGCGCGCTTGGTTGACGCCATGCTCACCATGATGGAGCCAGAGAACACGGGCCCCATCACCACGTACGCGCCCTCATCTACCGCTTTGTCGGTCAGCCCTTTGGCCACGCCTGGGTTGGACTGCGTGTCGTACGACACATAGTCGATCTTCTTGCCCAAGATACCGCCTGCGGCGTTGATCTCTTTCACGGCCAGTTTGATGCCATTGTCAAAGTTGGTACCCGAGGTGGTGCCTGTGCCTGTGAGCTCGACCAAACCAACGATCTTCACGTTTTGCGCGCTGGCGATAGAGGCCACGCCAATCAATGACGACAACACCAGTTGCTTCAATAGTTTCATCTTTGTCTCCTGTTGTAAAAATCTCTGCGGACTTCGGAAAATGAACCCGCATTCTGCACTGCAATTCACAACAAATGGATGCCGAAACGAGAGTCGCGATAACCTATTTCGGCTCGGGTAAACCCGGAACACATCGGCGACTCAATCAAAAATCCAAGCCCCTAAATGCGTTGGCCCCACCATGCCCGCCCACATTCTGCGGCCCGGCGCATCGCTGCCAGCACCGCTGGCCACCATGAGCGGAATCAAGTGCTCTTCACGCGGGTGCGACTCTGCACCGCCGGGTGCAGTGCTCCAGTGCATCAAGCGCTCGGTGCGTTCGGCTTGGTTGCCATTGAGCGCTTGGGCTAACCAGGCATGAAACTGCTCAGAGGCAGGCCCACCGTGCGCAAAGTGACGTAGGTTATGAAAGCTCATGCCGCTGCCAATCACCAACACGCCTTCATCGCGCAAACTGTGCAGTGCTTGGCCCAGCTTGCAATGCAGCACAGGGTCTAGGCTGGGATGAATTGACATGGCCACCACAGGCACATTGGCCTCGGGGAACATCACCTTCAACGGAATGAATACACCGTGGTCCCAACCATAGTGGTCATCCACATGCACAGGAAAACCCGCTTGTTGCAGCAGTTCGGCGGCGCGCTTAGCGAGCTCAGGTTGACCGGGTGCAGGGTATTGAATTTCGTAGGTTTCAGGCGGGAAACCGTAGTAGTCGTAAATCAGCGACGGGGCAGCGCCACCCGTGAACGTAGGAATATGCGTTTCCCAATGCGCGGTGACGATCAGAATAGCCTTCGGTGTCGCGGGCAGTGTGCTGTGAATGCCACGCAAAAAGTTTTCTGTTTCTTGGTAGCGTTCTTTTCGCTCACCCGTCATAAAAAATGAAGGGCCACCGCCGTGGGGCAAATACATCGCAGGCATTCGGGTTGAGTTCATCATGCGTTTTCAAATTTGCATCAAATGTGTGATTTTGTCAGCGAACAGGTGCCCTATCAAAATTCATACAACCGTGCAGGGTTGTCATGCAGCACGGCATCAAGATGTTGAGCTCCAATCCATGCTTGAACTGATGCTGATAACACGTCATAGTTTGCTAAGTGTTCGTGATTGGTACATGGCCAATCACTGCCCCACAACAACGCCTGCGGGCCCAGCGCATGGAGCCAAATATGCGCCAGGCTTGCGGCATTCACACCGCCCAAACGGTAAGCACCACTGAGCTTGACATGTGTTGGCACTTGCTGCGCGCGATGCACCAATGTTTGTACCGTCACATCGCTCGCTTTGGCCTCGCTGGGCTTGGCCATGTGATCAATCACCAATGGCATATCTGTTGGCAACTGCGCCAGCACCTTGGGTAAAGCACCTTGGTCTGTGTGCACTTCCAAGTTCCAGCCTAAGTCGTGCATGCATTGCCACACGCGCTCGGCGCGGGTCCATTCAGGTATATCGTGAGAAATGCCCGCAAGGTTCAAACGAATGCCACGCACACCGCTGACATGCATGGTCTTCAACTCATCTGGATGAATGTCGGCGGCCACCACCGCCACACCACGCAACACATCAGGGTGCTGTTTCAAGGCGTTAAGCATCAAGCCGTTGTCTGTCCCTAAAAAACTAGGCTGCACCCACACCCCGCGTGTGATGCCCACACCTTGTGCCAGCGCCATCCAATCTTGCAAGGCTGCGGTGTATTGCGGCACATAGCGCGCGCCCTTCACAGCCTCGCCAGCGTTGAACACATGAAAGTGGGTGTCGACCCATTTTTTTGACGGTGTTGAATTCATGGTGTACATTCTAGTCCTCTAGATGTCTAGTTTCAATCATGACCACGCAACTTCTCACCCACACCCCAGGTCAAAGCCGTTACGGCAAATTGGCCTTGGCCTTGCGCGACCGCATCTTGCAAGGCGAATGGGCGCCGGGCGAAGTCATTCCTGCTGAATCAGCACTGGCCCAAAGCTACGGCGTGGCGCTGGGCACCATTCGTCAAGCACTGGCTCTGCTGGTGGAAGACGGTGTGTTGCAACGCCGCCATGGCAAAGGCACGTTTGTCACCAAGGGCGTCGATGGCGCATCCATGATGCGGTTCTTTCGCTTTCGTGGGATCGATGACGCACAGAGCGAAGCCCCCGCGTCCCGCATTTTGTCTAGCCGCATGCGCAGTGCCAGCACGCAAGAAATCATCGCCTTCGGCTTGACCAAAAGCGCGCAAGTGCTGCAGCTAGAACGGCTACGCAGCCTTGGCAATGACCCCTGCTTGTTAGAAACCATCGTCTTGCCCTTGCCTCTGTTTGGCAAATTGGCCGAGTCGGACACCGATGCATGGGACGACTTGCTCTACCCCATGTACCAACAACGCTGCGGCGTGGTAATTCAAAAAACACAAGACAGCTTGAGCTTCTCGCAGCTCAATGCCACACAAGCCAAACGCCTCAAGCTAGCTGCTGCACACCCCTGCGTGTTGGTCGAGCGCCAAGCGTTTGACATGGCTGGCCGCTGTGTCGAGCTACGCACCACGCGCGGCGATGCGTTTTCGTTCAAGTACACCACCCAGCTGCAGTGAATGCCCCATACCCACAAAGGAGACTCACATGACAAACCACCCACAAACCAACCGCCGCCATACCCTGAAAAACTTGGCTTTGGCAACGCTCGCGTTGTGTGCCATCGCACCTGCGGCCATGGCACAAGGCGCTTTCCCCAACAAGCCCATCACCTTGGTCGTGACCTATCCACCGGGTGGTGGCGCAGATGCCATGGCACGCTTGATTGCGCCCAAGATGGGCGAGGCGCTGGGCCAAGCCGTGATCATCGAAAACAAACCGGGGGCCGGCGGTCAAATTGGCGCATCAGCCGTGGCCAAAGCTGCACCCGATGGCTACACCTTGATGTTGGATGCGTCGTCTTTCTCAGCCAACCCAGCCCTCTATCCCAAGCTGCCGTATGACAGCCTCAAAGCCTTCAAGCCCATCGGGGTGGTGGCTTTGTTTCCTAACGTGGTGTTGGTCAATGCCAACTTCCCTGCCAAAAACATTGCAGAGCTGACAGCTGCGGCGCGCAAAACCAAAGATGCAGTGTCGTATGCCTCATCTGGCAACGGCTCGGCGCAACACTTGGCGGGTGCATTGTTTGAATCAGCGGCCAAAGTCGACATGGTGCACGTGCCCTACAAAGGCGGCGGCCCTGCACTGAATGACGTGATTGGCGGCCAAGTGCCTTTGTTCTTTGGCAACCTCGCCTCGACGCTGCAGCATGTGCAATCGGGCAAGCTCAAAGCATTGGCCGTCACATCCGCCAAGCGCTCCCCCATCTTGCCCGATGTACCGACATTGGCCGAGTCGGGTTTGAAAGGCGCAGAGATTTACGAATGGAATGCGGTGTTCACCCCTGCCAACACACCCGAGCCCGTGGTAGCCAGACTGGCAGCGGCTTTCCAACATGCATTAGAGTCGCCCGAAGTCAAAGCCCGCGTGGCACAACTGGGCGGCGACATTCAAAAAGGCTCGCCCGAGCAAGCCAAGAAATTCATCGAGCAGCAAATCACCCTATGGACGCGCGTCATCAAAGAACGCAACATCACCACCGAATAAGTACAAGCGAAGCCACAATGCCACACACATACCTCACCCGCCGCCAACTGCTAGCCAGCACCACCGCACTGGCTTTATCTCCCACACTCGCGCACGCACAAGCAGGATGGCCCACCAAACCCTTGCGTTTGGTCGTGCCATTTGCTCCAGGCGGTAGTTCTGAAATCGTGGCCCGCGCCTTGGCTGGCGAGATGGCCAAGACAATTGGACAAAACGTGTTCGTCGAAAACAAACCCGGTGGCGCAGGCAACATCGCCATGCAAGAGGTGGCCAATGCCACAGATGAGCACACCCTCATCTTGGGACACATTGGGACACTGGCAGTCAACCAATACATCTTTCCCAAACTGCCCTATGACCCCAACAAAGATTTCACGCCCATCACACTGATCTCTAAAGTGCCCAGCTTGTATGTGGTCCACCCCGATCTGCCCGTGAAAAACTTGAAAGACTTTGTGGCTTACGCCAAGTCCAAGCCAGGGCAACTCAACTACGGATCTGCAGGCAATGGCAGTGCGGGTCACTTGGCATTTGAATACCTCAAGATGGCGACCGACACCTTCGTGCTGCACGTGCCCTACCGTGGCACTGGCCCCATGTTGACTGACTTAATGGCGGGTCGCCTACAAGCGGCGGCGGTGGGCGCACCTGCCCTGCTGCAGTTCATCAAAGCGGGCAAGTTGCGTTGCATTGCCACGGGCAGCAGCGCACGCTTGCCCCTACTGCCCGATGTGCCCACCGTGGCCGAACAAGGCTACAAAGGTTTTGAGATGACGCAGTGGTACGGCCTGCTGGCCCCCAGCAAAATGGCCAAGGTCCACATCGATAAGTTAGAAAAAGAAGCCATCGCTGCCGCACGCAGCAAGATCGTGCATGACAAGCTTAGCCAAGACACGGCCCTTGCCGTGGGCAACACACGCGCTGAGTTTGAAGCCTTCATCAAACTCGAACAAGCACGTTGGCAACCTGTGATTGCACGGGCGCAAATTAAGCCTGAAGGCGTTTAAGCCAAACGCTTCAACAATCGCACATGCATGGGCCGCACAAACGATGCGCCCTGTGCCGTGCAATGCGGCTCGAACGCCTCACGCACGCGCTGTGTGATGGCTTCGTCAATGCCATGATCGGCAAAGCTGGGGTACAGCATGCGCTTGGCAAACTCATCAAAGTTGGCAAAATGCACGGACTGTGCAAATCGTTGCTCCGCCACTTGCGCCCAATGCGCGCCTTTAGCCAACGCACGGTCTAAGACGGCTTGCGCTGCGGGGCGCACCAAGCCTTCGTCGTTATAGATGCGTACGATCTCGTTCAATGCGCCACCATAGATGGGCTCTGACACATAAAACAAACTGCCGGGGCGCAACACACGCGCCACTTCGCTCAAGCCTTGGTCCATCAAATCCAGCGGCACATGGTGCAGCGACTTGAGCATGAGGGCCAAGTCAAACGATGCAGCGTCAAACGGCACCTGTTGCGCGCCAGCAGCCACAAAGGTCACACCGGCTTGTGGACGCGCCAAGTTTTTGGCGTGCTGCACCGCATCCACCTCCAGACCTACCACAGTGCATTGCGAGTAGCGCTGCACCAATGAGCAAGACAGACGTGCATTGCCACAGCCCAACTCGATGATGGCTTGCGCTTGCAGCGGTTGGCCTTGCGCGGCCAGCATCTGCGCCAACACATCTAGCTCGTCGCCGGCCAAGGGTAATTGGTCTAGATCAAAAGTCTGAATCATGGCAACTCATAGCAAGTGGCATTGCCCATCCACATGTCATCAGGCGTGATGCAGTGTTGGTAATACTTCTCGCGCTTAAAGTCAGATAAAAAGTAAGAGCGATAGACCAACTGGTTCTTCAACACCAAACTCACATTGCGCGCCAGCTTGCAGTGGTGGTTTAACGCGCACTCTTTCAACTCGTGTGCGTCTTCGTAAAAGTGAACGCTAAAGCGCCCTTGTTTTGGCCCTAGGTCTTTGTCAACGATCAACAAGCACACGGGCATGCTGATTTGCTGCAACTTGTCTTTGTCAGCCAAGTAGTTCAGCTCGGCCACCAACACCTTTTGAAACCAAGGCGCCACCATTCCTTCACAGTCGTACAAATCGCGTTTCTTGTGCACAAATGTGGGGTCGGCCATGGGCTCGAGTTCATCGGTCAGGCTCAACATCTGCTCGGTGCCTGTGCGAGGCACGCCATCTAACACCACTTTCACAGGCTGGGCATCTTTGCACGCACTGAGCAAAGCCAATGCGACCAGTGCCACGCCTAATAAAAGCCTTCTCAGCACAAGTTACCCCAAGTGCCTGCGTTGTGCACTTTTTGAAAGCCATTGCTTTTCAGCATCATCTTGGCCATGCCGCTGCGCGAGCCACTGGCACAGCACAACACCACATCGCGGTCTTTGGGCAACTCAGTCAAACGGCTCTTGAGCTCAGGCAGTGGAATGTTGATGCTGCCAGGTGCATTGCCCGAAGCAAACTCAGCTGCCGAACGCACATCCACAAACACCGCGCCGCTTTGGCGTAACTCGGGCAACTGAGCGACCACTTTTTTGGCGGCCCACCACTTGTAACCAAACCAAAGCACCAGGGCCAATAGGGGCCAATATTGTTCAAAAAAATCCACCTGTTCTTATCCTCATGCGGTTGTAACTACTGAAAACGCCTTGCCTGAATGGCTTGTTAAAGCTACACAAACATTGCAAAACTATTGGTCAATAATATTAGAAATTACTTATTTAATAAACCGTGCTTACACGCATATTAAGCGGCCACCAACGCCTGCTTTCTCTGACACTCGCCATCGCTTTGCATGCCGTGGTGGCTGTTGGCGCGAGCCAGCATTTATTCAAATTCACGCCGGATGACAAAGCACAACAACCGCAAGCCGAGATCTTTTTCATCAAGGCTGAGCCGCCCATGCAACAACAGGGTGCAGCCCCAGCTCAAGCAACGGGGACTGAGCGCGCGCCCGCGACCATGACAGCGCCCTCAGCCCCCACCGCTGAGGAATGGACGTTTGCCGCCAAGTACACCAATAAAAACAGCAAAGGCTATCGCCACAGCTGGGGCCAGCAAGTTCGCAGCATGATGGGCACTGCAGTAGAAGGGCCGGATCAAGGTGAGGTTCGCTTTCGCATCGAGATTGCCCCCGACGGCTCATTGGCGAATTTGGATACTTTGTGGAGCACCTCGGCACACGCTGAAAAACTGGCACGCAAAGCCATCGAAAGCATGCCGCCCTTGCCCCCCACGCCCACTGGCAAACCACTGATTTTTGAAAAAACAATTTCTTTTTCCCCTTTTGCATCGGACGGCCCACCCAGCTACAAAGACGACTGCCTGCCCGATACACCGGCATTCAAAAACCCGTTCGCTTGGGATGGAAAATCTGAGCAAGTGAGGACTACGCCCCCACTAACGCCACCTAAGCTTGACGCACAGGCGATGGAAGAGTGCCTCAGGCAACTTCCCAAAGACTCGATGGAGGCCGAAATAGCGCGTGACCAACGCGTGATGGATCAATGGGGCAGTTCTAAAACTGGGCGCTAAACGGCACCTTGACCACTTGCCGTGAACCATTGTTCAATCTTGTCGCGACTGGGCACGCCGCCGGCGTGCACCACCTTGTCATCAACCACCACGCCCGGCGTGCTCATCACCCCGTAGCTGACGATGTCCTGCATGTCTTCGACCTTGCTCAGCGTCACCGCCACGCCTTTGGCTTGCGCCACTTGTTGAATCAACGCAATGGTGTTTTTGCAGTTGCTACACCCTTTGCCCAGTACTTTGATATCCATGATGACTCTTTCAAAAAAACAACTGTCGTTACAGCACAGCGTTAAACACAAATCCCACCAACAAAATTCCCGTAGCCACAACACCCACAAACGTGGCAATCAAACGCATCTTCAACACCTTGCGCAGAATGATCATCTCGGGCAAGGACAGCGCGATCACGCTCATCATGAACGCCAACACCGTGCCCAGCGCTGCGCCTTTGGACAGCAAGGCTTGAACAATCGGAATCACACCTGCCGCATTGGTATACATCGGCACCCCTATCAACACCGCCAGAGGCACTGACCACCAAGCGTCTTTGCCCATGAAGCTCGCCATGAAGTCTTGTGGCACATAGCCGTGAATCAATGCACCCATGGCAATGCCACCCAAGATGTAGGGCCACACCTTGCCCACGATCTCGCGCACCGCATCAAAGCCGCCTTGCATGCGCTCGGCCAAGCTCATCTCGGTGGCATCGAAATTGACCGAAGTCTTGGGCATGTCACGCACCCAATCTTCTAAATACATCTCCATCTTGAGCCGCCCAATGACCCAACCCGACACAATGGCCACGCTCAAACCCAGGCTCAAATAAAGCAAGGCGACCTGCCAACCAAACATGCCGAAAAGCAAAGTCAGCGCCACCTCATTGACCATTGGCGCAGAGATGAGAAAAGAAAACGTCACACCCAACGGCACGCCCGCCTGCACAAAACCAATGAACAACGGCACTGCCGAACAAGAACAAAACGGCGTCACGATGCCCAAGCTAGCAGCCATCACATTCGCTGCACCTTCGCCGCGTCCCGCCAGCAAAGCACGTGTGCGCTCCGGCGTGAAATAGCTGTTGATCATGCCCATGACAAACACCACGCCGGTCAGTAGCAGCAACACCTTGGGCGTGTCGTACAAGAAGAATTGAATCGCACCGCCTAAATGGCTGTCGCGGTCAACCGGTAAATACGCAACTATTGCTTCCGACGCTGGCAGCAGCATTTCGTAGATGCCATACCAAACCGTTGCAGCCAGCAATAAAAAAACCAAGGGTTGGCGCAATGGCCAGGGCTTTGAAGGTTCAAAAAATATGTTCATATCGACCAATCAACCGCAATGGTTTAATTTTGTGTCGATGTCTCTCTTTACGCCTTGATTTGAAACAATCGACCCCAAATATATTTATAGCAGCTTATTTAATTAGTCTTCGGAGCCCCCATGACCCAACACATCGTCTGCCCCCACTGCAACAGCACCAACCGCGTACCTAAAGACAAACTCAACGGCAATGCCGAGTTGTCGTGTGGCAAATGCCATCAGCCCTTGTTTAACCAACACCCCGCCGCGCTCAACACCGCAGCACTGAACGCGCAAATTGCCAAAAGCGATGTGCCTGTAGTGGTCGACTTTTGGGCCCCGTGGTGCGGCCCCTGCCGCATGATGGCTCCCGAATACGAAAAAGCCTGCGCTTTGGTGGAACCCAAAGCCAGGCTGGTAAAGGTGGACACCGAAGCCCATCAAGACGCGGGCGCGCAACACAACATTCGCAGCATCCCCACGCTGGCCATCTTCAAAGGCGGGCGCGAGGTGGCGCGTATCTCGGGTGCCCGCTCAGCGGCTGATTTGGTGCAGTGGATCCACAGTCAAATTTAAAAGGCCATCAGATGGCCTTTTAAAAATTCATCGCTTATTTGATGAAGCGAATTTGCTGATTGATGCGTTCAAGAATGGGCTTCTTCTTTTCGTTGAACACGGCCTTGTTCTCTTCAATCAAGTTCTTGCCCTTGGTGTCAATCGAGATGATCAACGGGCCAAACTCTTTCACGCGGTTGACCCACAAGGTTTCAGGCATGCCGAGGTCGGTCCACTCGGCGGCTTCGATCTTCTCGACTTGCGTGGCGGCCAACACCGCACAGCCGCCGGGGAAGATGGCGTGCACGGCTTTGTTTTCCATGCAGCCCTCTTGTGTTTCGGGGCCCATGCCGCCCTTGCCCACAATCAGCTTCACACCGGTACGTTTGATAAATTCTTTTTCAAACTTTTCCATGCGCATGCTGGTGGTGGGGCCAATGGACACCATTTCGTATTCGCCATTTTCTTTTTGGCGCACGATGGGGCCTGCATGAAAAATTGCGCCGCCTTCTAAGTTGACGGGCAGCTCGCGGCCCAACTCAATCAATCGGCGGTGTGCCACATCGCGGCAAGTGACCAGCGTACCGGTGAGGTACACCACGTCACCGATGTTCAACGATTCAAGGTCTTCGTCTTTGATGGGGGTGGTGAGAATTTTCTTCACAGCGCGAATCCTTTGTGCGAAATGATTTCGTAAGACATGTCAGCATTGATCTTGATCTTGCCGCGACGGTGCGCCCAGCAGCCGGTCGACACCGCCACACCAATGGTGGAGGGGTGACGCGCCGATGATTCGATGTTCACGCCCATCACGCTGTTGTTACCCGTCAAGCCCTGCGGGCCAAGGCCCAACTCGTTCAAGCCATCGGTCAACAGCTCTTCCATCAAGGCGGCGTTGTCATTGCTGTGGCGCGAATTCACGGGGCGAAGAATGGCTTTCTTCGACAAACGTGCCGCTGTTTCAGCGGAGGTGGACACACCCACACCCACCAACAAAGGTGGGCAGGCATTCACGCCGCGTGAGGTGATGACGTCAAACACAAACTCGGCCACGCCTTCGTAGCCTTGACCGGGCATCAACACCGTGGCTGCGCCGGGCAATGTGCAGCCGCCGCCGGCCATGTACACGTCGATGGTGACGCTGTCGTCACCGGGCACGATGTCCCAGTCGAGCCATGGAATTTTTGTGCCGGTGTTGGTGCCTGTGTTTTTCTCCACAAACGTCTCCACCGCGTTGTGACGCAATGGGCCGTCTTTGGTCGCGCCCTGTGTGGCGCCGAGCAAAATTTCTTCTAACTCGCCCAACAACGGAAAGTTAGAACCTGCGGTGAGGAAGTATTGAATGACGCCGGTGTCTTGACAGCTGGGGCGGTCGAGCTTGTCGGCGGCCTCTTGGTTTTGGCGCATCGACTCGTACACCTCTTTGGCCAAGAAGTTGACTTCTTTCTCACGCAACTCGCCCAGCTTTTCGGTCACGTCGGTGGGCAAACGCTTGCCAATGTACGACGTGAACTTCGCCATCACATGGGTCAGGTCTGCTACTGCTGCTTCTTTGTTCACGGGGAACTCCTTTGATGAATCGTGACCGCTCAGTCGAGCGTGACCTTGCCTGCTTTGACAAGCGAAGCAAACTTTTCTGTTTCTTCTTTGATTTGTTTGGCCATCTCGTCGGGCTTGTTGCCGATGGGCTCTGCACCGATGTCAAACATTTGTTTTTTGAACTCGGGCGAATTGATGATCTTCACGATCTCGGTGTTGAGCTTTTGCACCACAGGCTTAGGCGTAGCCGCTGGGGCCAACAAACCGAACCAAGTGCCAATCGCCACACCAGGCACACCGACCTCTTGCAACGTGGGCACGTTAGGCAATGCGGATGAACGTTTGGCTGTCGTCACGGCCAAAGGCTTGAGCTTTCCATCTTTGATGAAGGGCAACACGGGGGTGACGGTGTCAAACGACATGTCCACTTGGCCACCCAGCAAATCGGTGGTCAACGGGGCGCTGCCTTTGTAGGGCACATGCAAAATTTGCGCGCCTGAGACGATTTGAAACTGCGTGCCAATCATGTGCTGCGCCGTGCCATTGCCATTGGAGCCATAGGCCAATTTGTCAGGCGTGGCCTTGCCTGCGGCGATCAGATCTTTCACGCTGTTGTAGGGTGATTTGGCATTCACCACCAACACGTTGGGCACCAAAGCCACGGTGGTGATGGGCGCAAAGTCTTTTTCAAAGCTGTAGGTCAGACCCTTGTACACGCTGGTGGCGATGGTGTGATGCACCGCGCCCATCAACAAGGTGTAGCCATCAGCATTGGACTTGGCCACTTGGGCAGCCCCCAATGTGGCCCCTGCACCGGGCTTGTTTTCGACGATGACGGTTTGTCCCAAATTGGCGGAGAGCTTGGTGGACACCGCACGAGCCAACACATCGGTCGTGCCACCGGGTGGGAACGGAACGACGATGGTGATGGTCTTGGTAGGCCATGCTTGAGCATGCGCCAAACCGACCACACCACACAGCGCGGCGATGAGCATTGACTTCTTGAACGGACTCAACATCTTGTCTCCTTTTTAGGTTTTGCCATGCTTTGGATGCTGGCTTGGAGACAACTGTAGGTTTTGAAACGCTAAAAAATCAGCGGTATATTCAAAGCATTGTTAACAATAAGTTGAAGATATGACCAAGCTCATCAGCCCCGCAGACTTAGGTTTTTTCATTGCGTTGTCGAATGCAGGCTCGCTCAGTGCAGCCGCGCGAGAGCAAGGCATCTCCACGGCGGCGGTCAGTCGCCACTTGGGGTTGATGGAGTCGCGCTTGGGGTTGGCGTTGGTCAACCGCACCACGCGGCGCATGGGCCTCACACCCGAGGGTGAGGTGTATTTAGACTACGCCCGCAAAATCATGGGCGACATTGAGGGCCTCGAAACCCACTTGCTCGGTGCCACGGCTGCCCCGCAAGGCTTGCTGCGTGTGAACGCCACACTGGGCTTTGGCCGCAGCCACATTGCGCCCCTCATTTCGCAGTTCACACGCTTGCACCCCAAGGTGGATGTGCAGTTGCAACTCTCGGTCAACCCGCCACCCAGTGGCGACGATGCCTTTGACATTTGCTTTCGCTTTGGCAACCCGCCCGACTCCAGATCTATCGCGCGCTTCATTGCGGCCAACAAGCGCGTGGTGGTGGCGTCACCCGCGTACCTCAAAAAATTTGGCACGCCCAAAACGCCCGCAGACCTGGCCAAGCACAACTGCATTGGCATTCGCCAAGGCGACGAGGCCTATGGCCTGTGGCGCTTCACCACCGCCAAGGGCAAGGCCAAAGAACAACAAACCGAGAGCGTCAAAATTCGCGGCAACCTCACTACCAACGATGGCGGCGTCGCCCTCAACTGGGCACTCGACGGCCACGGCGTGCTGCTGCGTGCGCAATGGGATGTGGAGAAATATTTACAGTCCGGCAAACTGGTGCAACTGCTGCCCCACTACAGCAGCCCCGACGCCGACATCTATGCCATCTACGCCGAACGCCACCGCACCTCGGTGCGGGTGAAAGCGTTGATTGATTTTGTGGCGGCGGCGTTTAAGCGGTAACGCCTCGCAAGCTCATGCACACTCCCCCCGAAACAAAGCCCATTCCTCACACACCTTGCCCGAGGGCAATTGGCACATGCCAAATTCGCCTTGCGGCGTGCGCTTGATAGTCAGCTTGCCGCCCGCGTTGATGCAGTTGACCGAGGCAGGGTTGGCCATTTCGGTGACAGGGTTGGAGGCTGATTCAGACGGGGTGCACGCGCAAGTGGCTAGGACTAAGGCACAGAGGGTGGCGATTTGCGATAGATGCATGTCAATTAACCGTCATGTATTCATTTTTTAAAGTTAAGTTAATTCTATTGTGTCGACTTATCGACGGTTGGTAGGCTCACCATTTGCGCCCAGCCATCCAGTATGCTCACTGACTGACGCACCTATATAGCCCCCTTTTTTCGCCCGTTCTGCCCCACATGTCTAGCCCCCACGCCACCGGTTTTATGGTGCTTCACAGCAACCAGCTCGAAGGCCTGCGCGAGTTGGCGGTGCAGTTCATTCGCAACCACCCGCTGCCCGTGCTCGCGCCCGAGGTGTTGCTGGTGCAAAGCAACGGCATGAAGCATTGGCTAGAGCTGGCTTTGGCCAAAGACCTTGGCATTTGCGCGGCCACGCAGGTGGAGCTGCCGTCTGCCAAGCTGTGGCAGATTTACCGCGCGGTGCTGGGGCCAGACAGCGTGCCTGCACACATGCCGCTGGACAAGTCGCCACTGGTGTGGCGCATCATGCGCTTGCTGCCCCATTTGTTGGCACAGCCCAGCTTTGCGCCGCTGAAAAATTACCTTGGCCAAGCCGAGGATGAAGCATCCCCCATGAACCGCCGTGCGTATCAGTTAGCCGCGCAACTGGCCGACGTGCTAGACGGCTACCAAAACTACCGCGCCGATTGGCTAGAAGACTGGGCCCAGGCCCGAGACCAACTGCGCACACAAGCGGGCACAAACGCGTCCGCCTTCACCACACCCCTGCCCACCGCACAAAGCTGGCAGCCCGCGCTGTGGCGTGATTTGCTGCAAGACTTGGCGACTGACGAGGCGGTGCAGCTCGCGTTGTCTGACGTGAACAACGCCAACAACAGCGCGTTTCGCTCGCGTGCTGAGGTGCACGAGGCCTTCATGGCCAAGATGGCGTCGCTCCATGAACTGAACGAAGGCAAGGGCCAACGCCCTGCGGGTGTGCCGCATCGCATCATGGTGTTTGGCGTGACGTCGTTGCCCATGCAAACCGTGCAAGCGCTGGCTGCTTTGGGCCGCGTGTGCCAAGTTCTCATGCTGGTGCAAAACCCCTGTCAGCACTACTGGGGCCATGTGGTGGAAAGCCGTGTGCCATTGGCTCGGTTGTCTAAACAACGCCAAGCGCACAAAGCCGGTTTGCCCGTGCCGCAAGACGATGGATCTTTGAGCGAGGCCGACCAATACACCTTGCACACCGACACGCACCCCCTGCTGGCCGCATGGGGCAAACATGGCCGCGACTACTTGCACTTGCTCGATGGCTTTGACGATGTGGACCAATACAAAGGCCAGTTCAACCGTGTGGATGTGTTTGTTGACCCAGCACACACCGCCGCCGACGCGGGCCGCGAGCCCAACATGCTGGAGCATTTGCAATCGGCCCTGCTCAACCTAGAGCCACTGCCAAACACACCTGCACCCGTGCAAGCCAACGACACCAGCATCGACATGGTGCAAACACACTCTGCGCAGCGCGAAGTGGAAGTGCTGCACGACCGCCTGCTGGCGTGGCTCGATGCCGACCCCACGTTGAAGCCCGCCGACATCATGGTGATGGTGCCCGACATGGCCAACTTTGCGCCGCACATCCATGCGGTGTTTGGCCGCTTTGCCCACAGCGCCCAATATCACGCCCAACACCACGACCCACGCCACCTGCCCTACACCGTGGCCGACACCACACCGCGCACCGAGCCGCTGGTGCAAGCACTCGACACCCTGCTGCAACTACCCCAACTGCGCGTGACGCGCGTGGAGTGGCAAAGCCTGTTTGAAGTGGCCGCCGTGCGCGAACGCTTCGGCCTAGAAGAGCACGACGTGGCCCAGCTCGACACCTGGCTGGCCGACGCGGGCGTGCGCTGGGGCCTAGACGCGCAACACCGCAAACCGTGGGGCATTGCGCCCGACATGCCCGACGCCAACCAAAACAGTTGGCTCTTTGGCATTGAGCGCTTGCTACTGGGCTACGCCATGGGCAGCTCAATCACCACCGGCGCAATGGACAGCGCAGTCAAACCGAACGCCTCAGCTTTGGCAAGCGCAGGCGCCCACTCACTCGCCACACCGTGGCTCGACACATTGCCGCAAGCCGGCGTCGGCGGGCTAGACGCACGCGTGGTCGATGGCCTGTTGCAATGGTTGCGTCACACACAAATTGCATTGCTCAAACTGCGCCAAGAACACACGCCCACCGAATGGGTGGCGGTGTTGCAGCAGCTGGTGGCCTTGTTCTTCAAGCCCAGCGACGAAGCCGACGAGCGATTGATTGAACGCGTGATGGCCCCGCTAGAAACATGGCTGGCCGAATGCCAACTGGCCCGCCTCGACACACCGCTGCCACTGGTGGTGGTGCGCGAACACTGGATGGCCCAGCTGCAACAGCCCGCCATGCAACGCCGCTTCTTTGGCGGTGGCGTGCAGTTCGCCACGCTCATGCCCATGCGCTCCATCCCCTTCAAGTGCGTGTGCTTGCTCGGCATGAACGATGGCGACTACCCACGCAGCCAAACCCCACGCGATTTTGATTTGATGAGCGACGCCGCACACGCAAGCGCAGCGCAATCACACTGGCGCGCAGGCGACCGCTCGCGCCGCGAAGACGACCGTTATTTGTTTTTAGAAGCGCTGCTGTCGGCACGCGACAAGCTCTACATCAGCTGGCAAGGCCGCCGCACGACAGACCATGAAGTCAAGCCCCCCTCGGTGCTGGTGGCGCAACTGATGGACTACCTCAATGCGGTGTGGACGCAGCGCAATGACAAGGGCGAACCCACGCCCGCATGCGTTGCACCGCTGCAGCCGTTGCAAGCGTTTTCGCCCAAGTACTTCACGCAAGGCTCGGGCTTTGCCACGTATGCGGATGATTGGCAGCGTGCGCTGTCATGCACTGCGACAGCTTCGGCCAGTCGCACCGCGTTGTCCGACAGCACCGCTGAGTCTTCAAGTGCAAAAGCCCCTACTGAACTCACGCTGCAAGATTTACAGCGCTTGCTGCGCCAACCTGTCGAGGTGTTTTTGGCCGAGCGTTTGCGCCTGCGCTTAGACCAACCCGAAGAAGCCGCCGAGGAAGAAGAACCTTTCTCGCTGGACGGTTTAGAAAAATACAAACTCAATCAAAGCATTGCGCTGGCCGACGATGCACAGCACGCCTTGGCCCAGCTGCGCCTGAGTGGCCAACTGGCCTTGGCCGGTTTTGGTGAAGCCCAACAAAGCGCACTGCTGCGTGACCGCGACACGTTGCGCAAACAGCTCGACGCGTTGCTGCCTCAGTGGCCGCACACCTTGCCCGTGCAATCTGCCCATTGGCAACTGGGCAGCACACGCCTCAGCGCCGAGTGGGCGAATGGCCAAACCCTGTGGCGCAGCAACACCGCCGTGGATGGCACAGGAACGAACACGGGCACAGACACAAAATGGCTGCAAGTCACCCTGCGCCCAGGCGCGGTGACCGAAGGCAAAAAAGAAAAGCAACAAGCGCGGCTCGACACGCTCAGCCACCTGTGGCTACACCACTTGGCAGCTTGCGCCAGCGGCACACCCACCACCAGCGTGCAAATTGGTTTTGATGCCGCGGTTGAGTTTCAGCCCATCGCCGCAGACACGGCAAAAACTCATTTGCAAAACCTGTGCGATGCGTATTTAGAAGCATGGGCACAGCCCCTGCCCGTGGCAGCCAAAACTGCGTGCGCGTACATCATGGGTTTAGCCGCCGAGCACAAAGACCCTATGGCCAAAGCGCAAACCGCGTTCAACGGCGCACACCAAAAGCGCGGCGAATACCAAGACTCGCCCGCCTTGCAACGCGTGTTCAACAGCTTTGAAGACATCCAAGACACGCTCGCACCTTGGGCAGAACGCTTGTACACACCCATGCACCAAGCCGCCAAGGTGATTCACCTGAGTGCCAATAGCACTGACAGCGCCGAGGGGTCTGACGCATGAAAGCCCTCAACGCACACACCCTGCCGCTGCACGGTCGCCAAGTCATAGAGGCCAGCGCAGGCACGGGTAAAACATGGACGTTGGCCGCGCTGTACCTTCGCCTGGTGCTGGGCCACGAACGCACCGAGGCTTTGCTGCCCCCGCAAATTTTGGTGATGACGTTTACCGACGCCGCCACGGCTGAGCTACGCGCACGCATTCGCAAACGTCTGAGCCAAGCCGCCACATTCTTTGACCTCAGTGCGCAAGGCCACGACCTGCCCCCCTCATTGGAAGTGGATGATTTTTTAACCAAGCTACGCGAGAACTACGACAAGGCGCTGTGGCCACGCTGCGCCTTGCAGCTCAACTGCGCCGCCGAGTGGATGGACGATGCCGCCATCTACACCATCCACGGTTGGTCGCGCCGCATGCTCACACAGCACGCGCTAGAGAGCCACAACCTGTTTGAGCAAACGCGTCTTGAAAACGCCGACCAACTCAAGCTCACGCTGGTGCAAGACTATTGGCGCACATGGTTTTACCCCCTGCCCGCCAACACGCTGCAACACATCACGCCACTCATCGGCCAAGACCCAGCCAAGCTGCTGAAAGTGCTCAGCGACATGTGGAAGGAACTTGAGCGCAAACCCCGCGCCGTGGCTGCGCCCGAGGTGTCGCCCACACAAGCGATCGACGCGCACATGGCGTGGCAAGCCAAGGTAGAGGCGACAGCACACACTGCGCGTGAGGCGTGGAACGACGCCGTGTTGCAAGCCCTGCAAGACGCCGGTGCGCAGAAAAAAATCAAAGGCCTGCGTGCCGACTACTTTGCCAACTGGCTCAAGGTGCTGCAAGCGTGGGCGGTGCAGGGCAACAACGCCAAGACAACCAAAGAAACGAACAAAGAAACCAGCAAAGTGCTAGAGCGCTTCACCACCCAAGCCCTGCAAGACAAAGGCTGGGCCGAGGCCGAAGGCTTTGCGTTCTTTGCAGAACTACAAGCGCACGTTGAGCTGTTCAACGACCCACCCAACACCGATAAGTTGATCGCCCTGCACGCCGCACACGCGGTGGGCGAGGCCTACAAAGCGGCCAAAACACAACGCGCCGCATTTGACTTTTCGGACCTGCTGCAAAACCTGCATCACGCCGTCATGGCAGACGATGGCCGATTGGCCACGGCCATTCGCCAGCAATACCCTGTGGCCTTGGTGGACGAGTTTCAAGACACCGACCCTTGGCAATACGGCACGCTCAACCGCATCTACGCGCCCGATGCTTGCACCGACGCCAATGCGCTGGTGATGATTGGCGACCCCAAGCAAGCCATCTACAGTTTCCGTGGCGCAGACTTGGGTACGTACTTGCAAGCACGTCAAGACGCCGAAGAACACAACGACAACGCACTGCACACCCTCACCGGCAACCACCGCTCTAGCGTGGGGTTGGTCAAAGCAGTGAACCATGTGTTGATGCAACCCCAGCAACCCTTTGCGTCGGCCCAAGGTGAGATTGCATTTGTCGAGGTATCGGCCCAAGGCAAAGAGCCTGCACTGGTGGTGAATGGCCAAGAACAACAACCCTTCACCGTGTGGCAAATGCACGCAGAGGATGACGCCGAGGTGGTGAGCAGCGGCAGCTACTTGCAGCACACCGCCCAAGTGTTTGCAGACCAAATGGCTGGCCTACTCAACAAAGGCGCGGCTACACCCGGCGACATGGCCGTGCTGGTGCGCAGCCAAAAGCAAGCCGATGCCGTGCGCCAAGCCTTGCGTGCGCGACACATCCCCAGCGTGTATTTGTCGGACCACACCAGCGTGTACCAATCGACCGAGGCCACCGACTTGTGGCGCTTGTTGCGTGCGGTGGCCTCGCCCCGCCAAACGGGTTGGGTGCGTGCCGCCGTGGGTAGCCGTTTGTGGGCGCTGGACTTGCACGAGGTGCTGGCCATCACCCAAAACGAAGCGCAGTGGGAACAACTGCTAGAACAATTTCACCAATGGCACGGCCAGTGGCAACAACACGGCGTGCTGCCCATGCTGCACCAGTGGCTGCACAGCCAACACGTGGCGCAGCGCATGCTGGCCCAAGTGGATGGTGAACGCCGTCTGAGCAACTTGCTGCACTTGGGCGAACTGCTGCAACACGCCGAGCAAAGCCTGCAAGGCGAACACGCGCTGGTGCGCTACCTGGGCGAACAAATTCAAAGCCAACACCACGACAGCGATGCCCAACAAGCCCGCCTAGAAACCGATGCCTTGTGCGTGAAAGTCATCACGTATCACAAGAGCAAGGGCTTGCAATACCCGCTGGTGTTTGTGCCGTTTGCAGGTGCGTTTGCGGTGGAGAAAAAAGCCAAGACCAACTTCGCGCAAGACGACGAAGCCGATGACGACAGCGACCCAACCGCCACTTCGGTGGAGGAAGACATGCGCTTGCTGTACGTCGCCCTCACCCGTGCGCAACGCGGTTTGTGGATGGGCGTGGCAGAAACTAAAAATGATGTGAGCAAGGCCACCACCAAGAGCGACCTAAAGCTCAGCGCCTTGTCGCAGTTGCTGATGCGCAAAGAGCGCGGTGACTTGGGCAAACAATTGCATGCGCTGTGGGGCACATGCGCGCACATCCATGTGGCCAACTTGCCTGAGCTGCAACACATCCGCTACCAAGCCCCCGCCTCTGCCAGAGATACGCAAAACGCGCTCACCCCCACACGCGCCCACCACAGCCTGTGGTGGACCGCCAGCTTCAGCGCCATCACGCGCGGGCTGGTGTCTGAATCGAAACGTGACGAAGCCGTGGCCGATGCCATCACTGACGCGATGACGGATGCACAGCGTGTTGATCTACCCGTTGCGTCTGCCGTGTTGGCTGCAGCGTCTGACCCCGCGCGCATCAGCCCATGGCAAACCTTCCCCGCCGGTGCCCGCTACGGCACGCTGCTGCACGACTTGCTGGAATGGTTGTCGCAAAACGATTGGCCCGTGGCGAATGAGAACGCGCCTGCATGGGCCAAGCAAGCGTGGGGCCGTTTGCTAGAACGCAAAGCCAGCTGGCTGCAGTTGGAAGACACACCACGCGCACAGCTAGAGCCGTGGCTCAAAGCCGTGGTGCACACACCGCTGCCTTTGCACGAGCTCAACGCTGCGCCATTGACGCTGTGCCAACTCAGCACCGACCAAATGTGGCCCGAGATGGAGTTCAACCTAGAGGTGGGCCACGTCAGCGCCACCGCGCTAGACCAACTCATTCAAGCCCATGTGTTTGAAGGCTCGCCCCGCCCCGCCCTGCAAGCGCGGGTGATGCAAGGCATGCTCACCGGCTCGATGGACTTGGTGCTGCAACACGACGGCCGCTATTGGGTGGTGGACTACAAATCCAACAAACTGCCCAGCTACAACAGCGCCACCTTGCAAGACGCCGTGCTGCACAAACGCTACGACGTGCAATACGTGCTCTACACCTTGGCCCTGCACCGTCTACTGAAAGTGCGCTTGCCCAACTACGACTACGCGCAACACATGGGCGGCGCGGTGTACCTGTTCTTGCGCGGCATCCATGCAGAGGGTGCGGGGCTGCATGTGTGCAGGCCGCCGCAGGCGTTGATCGAAGCGTTGGATGCTTTGTTTGCATTCAATTCAAACGATTGAGGGCGCTGAAAATTGCTTTGATAGATGCACTCACGATATTGCTATCAATCCCTGCGCCAAATTTAGTGAACCCTTTGTCATTTGCCAATTCGATGATCGCCACAGCTTTTGCATTGGCGCCTGCGCCAATAGAACGCTCTTCATAGCTCATGATTTCAATCGGCACCCTCAAAGCGTTCATGGCTGCCTCAAGCGGTCCATTACCTTTGCCAATGACATGCGACTGCTGCCCATTCATGAACAAACAAATGTCAATCATTTGGATGCCATCCTGATCTGTAATTCGGTGCGAGTGATAGCACACCGAGTTTGATTGATTAGGTTGATCCAAATACGTTTTTTCAAAAAGCTTGAACAGTTGCTGCGATGTAATTTCTGCCTCTGTTTCATCTGTGACCTTTTGAACCTCGCCACTGAATTCAACTTGCAATCTCCTTGGCATCACGATGCCAAAATCACGCTCAAGTAAGTAAGCAATACCGCCTTTGCCAGACTGGCTATTCACTCGAATCACACTTTCATAAGAACGCCCAAGGTCTTGTGGATCGATTGGTAAATAAGGTACGCGCCATTCTTCGCAATCTTCTTGGCGCGCAAATCCCTTCTTAATGGCATCTTGGTGCGAGCCTGAAAATGCCGTAAAGACTAAGTCGCCCACGTACGGGTGACGTGGATGAATAGGTAACTGCGTTGCGTCTTCAACAATTTTGGCAACACGATTGATGTTTGAAAAGTCAAGACCGGGGTGCACGCCTTGCGTGTAAAGGTTCAAAGCCAAAGTCACGAGGTCCACGTTGCCACAACGCTCACCATTGCCAAACAAACATCCCTCCACACGTTCGGCGCCCGCCAGTATGGCTAATTCCGCAGTGGCGACACCTGTACCTCTGTCGTTATGTGGATGTACAGACAAGATGACGCTGTCGCGTCGGTCAATGTGTCGACCCATCCATTCAATGCGATCAGCAAATACGTTTGGCGTTGTGTTCTCCACTGTCGTGGGCAAGTTGATGATGACTTTGCGTTGCGGTGAGGCATTCCAACTTTTGATTGCCACGTTGCATGCTTCTAAAGCGACAGGTAATTCGGTCGCTGAAAATGTCTCAGGTGAGTACTGAAGCACCCACTCTGTCTCAGGAATTTCGTCGGTGATTTTTTTTAAGAACAACACTTGTTTTTCAATCAACGCCATCACTTGCTCAACGCTCATCCCAAAAACAATCTCTCTCCATGCAGGTGCCGTGGCGTTGTAAATGTGAACAATGGCTCGTTTTGCGCCCTTCAAAGACTCGACGCTTTTCGCAATCAAATCTTCACGCGCCTGCGTCATGACCATCGGGGTTACGTCGTTGGGAATGTGACCTTCTTCAATCAAAGCTCTGACGAATTTGAAATCAATCTCTGAAGCGGCGGGAAAGCCCACTTCAATTTCCTTCAAGCCAACTTTCACCAACTCTTTGAAAAACATCATCTTTGTTTCCCCACTCATGGGCTCAAACAAAGACTGATTGCCATCTCTCAAGTCGGTCGATAACCAAATGGGGGCCTGTGTCATTGTTTGATTGACCCACGTTCTATCGGGCAACTGGATGACTGTTGATGATTTGTACTTGGTTGATGGATTTTTAAGCATGAAGACTCCGTTAAGTTGACCAAACTTTAACGGGGCCGGTCTGTTGAATAATTGCGAATATTCGTTAGAAACTTGAATTAATGGCAGAATATTGCTTCTAATTTACTTTTTTTGAAATATTATTTTTATAGGTTACACATGAAATTAGACAAGTACGACAAACAAATTCTTGAGATCCTTCAAAAACAAGGAAAGATCAGCAATCAAGACCTCGCAGAACGCGTGGGGCTGTCTCCGTCTCCATGTCTTCGTAGAGTTAAAGCGCTCGAGGAGGCAGGCATCATTCTTGGTTACCGAGCGCTCATCGACGCAAAGAAAATGGAGCTCGGACTCATTGCACTCATCCAAATATCAATGGATAAGCACACGCAAGAGCGTTTTAGTTCGTTTGAAAGAGAAATTAAAGCGATCCCTGAAGTCTTAGAGTGTTTGCTCATCACAGGTCATTCCGCGGATTACCTACTCAAAGTCATCGTTAAAGATTTGGATCACTACCAAAAGCTGCTTTTGCAAAAGGTCACAAAAATCGCAGGGGTCACAGGGGTTCATTCAAGCTTTGTGCTCAACAAAGTTGTGGACAAAACGGCGCTCCCCATCTATTAGTAAGCGTGATTAACTGTTTTAAAGATACAGCAGAAAACGACGAAGCCTGCTGTATATCGTCTGTTCAAAGGGTGCTTGCCCAACTACGATTGCGGCAAGCACATAGATTGAAAAGTTAGATTTTTTATTTACGGGAATGCCCGATACAGCAACCGCTCGCTGAGCGTCAGTGGCTTTGAGCGCATAAGGACTTACCCTAGAAAATATTTTTTCTCGCTCTAAAGCGATACTTTTTTTACGTTTTTGCACAATAATAAGTAACACATTAAGAAATAACTTGATTTGATCCACCGCAAATAGAGGGTATGTGATGCTTTCACAGTTTTTGCAGTTTTTGTTTTCTGGCATCACGGTTGGTGCAACCTATGCCCTTGCAGCGCTGGGCTTCACTCTCATCTACAACGCGAGCAATGTGATCAATTTCGCGCAAGGCGAATTCATCATGCTCGGTGGCATGTTGGCGGTGTTCTTTGCCCAAATGGGTCTGCCCTTGCCCCTTGTTTTGGTCTTGGCCATCGTCATTCCTGCACTGGTGGGCATCTTCATGGAGAAGGTGGCCATCGAGCCAGTCAAGGGGGCTGACACGGTGTCTTTGATCATCATCACCATTGGCGCCTCGTTGGTGATTCGTGGCTTGATTCAAGTGTGGCTTGGCAAGGGCACGTTCAGCTTGCCCGCGTTTTCGGGAGATGACCCGATTCATATTTTGGGCGCAACCTTGTTGCCACAAAGCCTTTGGGTGTTGGCCGTGACAGCGTTGATGGTGGTGTCGCTTTGGTATTTCTTTAGCAAAACGCTCACGGGCAAAGCCATGTTGGCCACGTCGTTTAACCGCACCGCCGCAGAGCTGGTGGGCATCAACACCAACTTCGTGCTGTTCTTGAGCTTTGCCATGTCAGCCGGCCTGGGCGCTGTGGGCGGTATCTTGGTCACGCCCATCACCATGACGTCGTATGACGTGGGCATCATGCTGGGCCTCAAAGGTTTTGTGGCAGCTGTTGTCGGCGGCTTGGGCAATGGCTTAGGCGCGGTGCTGGGTGGTTTGTTGGTGGGTGTTTTAGAAGCCATGGGCGCGGGCTACATCTCGTCAGCCTACAAAGACGCCATGCCCTTTGTGCTGATTTTGTTTATTCTTTTCTTCATGCCTCGAGGTTTATTCGGCGGCAAATCGACGGACCGGGTGTAACCATGCAGAAGAATACTTATCTGGGCTTAGGCCTGGTGATCGCGGTTTTGTGGGTGCTGCCTTTCGTTCTGCCCAACAGCTATTACATGGATCTGGCCATTCGCATGTCCATCAACGCCATCATCGTGATTGGCCTCAACCTTCTCATTGGGTTTGCGGGGCAAATCAGTCTGGGCCATGCAGGCTTCCTAGGCATTGGTGCTTACGCATCGGCCGTGCTGCCCACGCACTTTGGTTTTCACCCACTGCTGGCCATGGCCGCAGGTGCAGCCGCTACCGCTGTGATTGCCAGCGTGGTGGCCAAGCCGATCTTCAAGCTCAAAGGCAACTACTTGGCGATGGCCACGCTAGGGCTGGGCATCATCATCAACATCGCGCTGCGCAACGAAGCGCAGTGGACCGGCGGGCCAGACGGCATGGCCGTGCCCGCCTTTGCCTTGTTTGGCTTTGAGCTCAACAGCGACAAACAGTGGTACTGGGTGGTTGCAGCGTTGCTGGTCATCAGCGTGTGGGCTTCGCTCAACCTCATCGACTCACCTTTTGGTCGCGCCTTGCGTGCGTTGCATGGCTCTGAGGTGGCATCACAAGTGGTGGGTGTCAACATCGTGCGCTACAAGGTGTCGATCTTTGTGCTGTCTGCCGTGTTTGCCAGCCTGATGGGCAGCATCACCGCGCACTACATTGGTTTTGTCACCCCCAACTTTGCTGACTTTTTTCACTCGATTGAGTTGGTGACGATGGTGGTGGTGGGTGGTATGGCGTCGGTGTTTGGTTCCATCATCGGTGCCGTGTTGCTGACCGCCCTACCTCAAGCACTCGCCACCTTTGAAGGTTGGGAAACCGTGGTGTTTGGCTCAGTCTTGATGCTGTGCATGATATTTTTGCCCAAAGGTTTGGTCCCCACGTTGGCCGCTAAATTTGGCAAGGGAGATTGAGCATGTCGTTGCTTGAAGTGAAAGATCTCTCCATCCATTTCGGCGGCGTGAAGGCCGTTCAAAATGTGTCGTTCAACATTGACGCAGGCATTGTGTATTCGGTCATTGGCCCCAATGGCGCGGGCAAAACCACGCTGTTCAACCTGATCACCGGCGTTTACAAACCCACCTCGGGTGAGATTCGTTTAGACGGTGAAATGATTCAAGGCAAGTCGCCCAACGAGCTGGCCGAGCGCGGTGTGGCTCGCACGTTTCAGAACTTGCAAATTTGCATGAACATGAGCGCTCTTGAAAACGTGATGGTGGGTGCGCACTTGCGACTTGACCGCAACTTGTTCAAAGCAGCGCTGCGTTGGCCGTCCCTGCGGCGGCGTGACAACGCGCTGCGCGAAGAAGCCGCTGAGCTGATGAAGTTTGTGGGCTTGGATCAATACATCCATGCACGCTCTGACGCCATGTCGTATGGCGTGCTCAAACGTCTTGAAATTGCTCGCGCCTTGGCCATGAAGCCCCGTGTGATTTTCTTGGACGAACCCGCAGCGGGTTTGAACCCCAAAGAAACCATTGAGATTGATCGCCTCGTGCGCAAGTTAGCCGACTCGGGCATCACCGTGGTGCTGGTGGAACACGACATGAAGATGGTGATGAACCTATCGGACCGCATCTTGGTGCTGGACTACGGCAAAAAACTCACCGAAGGCACATGCGCGGAAGTGCGCACAAACCCCGATGTGATTGCAGCCTATCTGGGCGCACACGCCTGAGGATCAAGAGATGGAAGCATTACGAATCATTTCCGACGAGCACAAGAACTTCTGGCGCATTGCCGTCACGCTTGAACACGTCGCCGACGAGATCGACCAAGGCGAAAAGGTCGATCCCGCTTTCTTTGAATCTGTTTTCAACTACATCGAAAACTTTGCGGACTATGCGCACCACTTGAAGGAAGACGATCACCTCTTTCGTTTGATGCGCCTGCGTTCAGACAGCGTGCAGCCGATGCTCCATGCGCTTGAGGATGACCACCGCCTGGCCAAAGCGCATCTGAACCAACTCAAAGACAAGTTTGCAAAGGCCAAACATGGCGAGTATTCCGAACTCACCCAATCGCTGCGCGATTACACGCGACGTTTAAAAATACACATCACAAAAGAAGAAACCGAGGCCATGCCCATCGCTCGTCAAATTTTGACGGCCGAAGATTGGCATGAAATTGACACCAGGTTTTTAGACAACCAAGACCCCGTATTTGGTGAGCAAGCGCGCGCGGATTTTCGCGAGCTGTACCACCGCGTGGTGAGCTTGGCGCCTGACTCGATCGGTTTGGGTGGCCACAGCAGTGGCACGCTAGACCGTCAAGCCAAGTCTGTCTCGGGTGACATTTTGTTGAAGGTGACAGGGCTTGAAAGCAGCTACGGCCGCATCAAGGCCTTGAAAGGTTTGAACCTTGAAGTGCGTCGCGGTGAAACCGTGGCATTGGTTGGTGCCAACGGCGCGGGCAAGACCACCTTCTTGCGCGCCTTGTCTGGCGTGCAGCCCATGGGCGCAGGTGAGGTGTGGTTTGATGGTGAAGATGTGTCCAAGGTGCGCTCTGACCAACGCATGCGACGCGGCATTTGCCACAGCCCCGAAGGGCGCCAAGTGTTTGGCCCGCTCTCCATCGAAGACAACTTGCGCTTGGGCGCTTATACGCAGCCCAAACAATTTCTGTCGCAAGACCTGGAACGTGTGTACACCATGTTCCCGATTCTGAAAGAAAAACGCCAACTGCCGGCAGGCACGTTGTCGGGTGGCCAGCAACAAATGCTGGCGATTGGCCGAGCCCTCATGGGACGCCCCAAGCTGTTGTTGCTGGACGAGCCATCGATGGGCTTAGCGCCTTTGCTGGTGGAAGAAGTGTTCAACGTGGTCAAGACCCTCAAGCGTGAAGGCATGACCATCATCTTGGCGGAGCAAAACGCGTTTGCGGCGCTGGCACTGGCGGACCGTGGCTATGTACTGGAGACAGGCGAAATCACCCTCACGGGCAATGGCCAAGACCTCATCAAAAACGAAAAGGTACGCGCCGCATACCTTGGTATGTAAATATTTAAAACAGATCAGTGGGAAAACCCTGATCTTTTTTTACCCCTCATTGCGATACATTTTTCTTTGATATAGATCAATTTCTGTAACGTTTTAAAACCACCCACGATTTACCGGAGCACCCTTCTCATGTCTCACCCCTTGTTTGTAAAACACCGTGCCACTTTGGATGGCGCGCTCCATGCCATCGCGACACGTGGCTACTGGTCTCCCTACAGCGAGATGCCAAGCCCCAAGGTTTATGGTGAGACCGCCGCCGCAGATGGAAAAGCAGCCTTTGATGCACACGTGGGCCAGAACTTTGAACTCAACCAACCTGGCCAAACAGGCTGGGTAGGTGGCGAAACATCACCCTACGGCGTGGCATTGAATGTGAAGTACCCCCTGTGTGACCACGAAGCACTGTTGCAAGCAGGCCAAGCAGCCATGCAAGGCTGGCAAGCCGTGGGCGCTGAAGGCCGCACCGGCATTTGTCTTGAAATGCTGGACCGTTTGAACAAGCAAAGCTTTGAGCTGGGCCATGCCGTGATGATGACCACGGGTCAAGGCTGGATGATGGCTTTCCAAGCCGGTGCACCCCACGCACAAGACCGTGGCTTAGAGGCCGTGGCCTATGCCTGGCGCGAGCAAAGCTTTGTGCCCCAAGAGTCCACATGGGAAAAGCCACAAGGTAAAAACCCAGCGCTGGTGATGAAGAAACATTTTGAAATCGTGGGCCGTGGCGTGGGCTTGGTGGTGGGCTGTGGCACCTTCCCCACTTGGAACACCTACCCCGGTTTGTTTGCGGCGCTGTCCACCGGCAATGCCGTGATCATCAAACCACACAGCAATGCGGTGCTGCCAGCCGCCATCACCGTGCGCACCTTGCGCGCCGTATTGGCCGAGAACGGCATCGACCCCAACTTGGTCACCTTGTGCGTGACCGACAAGCGCAGCACCACGCAAGAGCTGGCCACGCACCCGCTGGTGAAGTCGGTCGACTTCACGGGCAGCAATGTGTTTGGCCAGTGGTTGATCGACCACAGCAAACAAGCGCAGGTTTATGCCGAATTGGCAGGGGTGAACAACATCGTGATCGACTCCACCAACGCCTACAAAGCCATGCTGGGCAATTTGGCGTTTACCTTGTCGCTGTACTCGGGCCAAATGTGCACCACCTCACAAGCCATCATCGTGCCCGCCAATGGCATTGAGACCGACGAAGGCCACAAGAGCTACGACGAGGTGTGCGCCGATTTGGCCAAGTCGGTCGAGAAGTTTCTGAGCAAACCCGAGGTGGCCTGTGCCGTGTTGGGTGCGATTCAATCCAGTGCCACCGCAGACCGCATTGACCTTGCCAACAGCGGCAAGCTGGGCAAGGTGGTGTTGGCATCGACCAAGCTGAGCAACCCTGAATTCACAGGTGCCGATGTGCGCACCCCTGTGTTGTTGGCCTGCGACGCTGCTGATGAGAGCGCCTACATGGAAGAGCGCTTTGGCCCCATCAGCTTCATCGTCAAGGCCGCTGACACTGCGGCAGCCATTGCCTTGTCGGAGCGCATTGTGCGCACGCACGGCGCATTGACGGTGGGCTTGTATTCCACACATCAAGAAGTCATTGACGCCATGACACATGCCACATGGCGCGGCAAAGTGGCGCTGTCCATCAACTTGACCAGCGGCGTGTTTGTGAACCAATCGTCGGCGTTCTCTGACTACCACGGCACAGGTGGCAACCCATCGGCCAACGCGTCCTACGCAGATTCAGCCTTTGTGGCGAACCGCTTCCGCGTTGTGCAACGCCGCTACCACGTCTAAGTGGAAAGTGCATCCATGAATTACTCCCTCATTCAGTTCGATGTGCGTGATGGCGTGGCACACCTCACGCTCAACCGGCCCGACAAGATGAACAGCTTCAATGCCGAGATGCACGCCGAAGTGCGTCATGCGTTGGACAGCATCCAAACCAACCCTGCTGTGCGTGCGCTGGTCATCACAGGGGCGGGTCGTGGGTTTTGTGCAGGCCAAGACTTGACTGATGCAGAAGTGCGATTCACGCCAGGTGAAACACCGCCCGATTTAGGGAATGTGGTGGAACGCCACTACAAGCCTTTGGTCTTGCGCTTGAGCCAACTGCGCGTGCCCACCATTGCCGCCGTGAATGGCATTGCAGCAGGTGCAGGTGCCAGCTTGGCATTGGCTTGCGACATGGTGATCGCCACACAGTCGGCCTCTTTTGTGCTGCCCTTTGCCAACATTGGTTTGATTCCAGACACCGGTTGCTCATGGCATCTGCCCCAGCGCATTGGCCAAGCACGTGCCATGGGCTTGGCGCTGACCGGCAAAAAACTACCCGCAGCGCAAGCCGCTGAATGGGGAATGATTTGGGAAGCCGTGGAAGACGCTGCGTTTGCCAGCAGCGTCGATGCGCTGGCCAGCAAGCTGGCCGCCATGCCCACGAAGGCGCTGGTTCGCACACGCCAAGCCATGCAATCGGCCCACACCCACACCTACGAACAACATCTGACCTTTGAGGGCATGCTCATGCGTGAACTGGGCAAAAGTGCTGACTATGTAGAAGGTGTCTCTGCGTTTTTAGAAAAACGCGCACCTCAATTCAAAGGGGAATGAACATGTCGAACGCCTCAACACCACAAGCGCTGGCCCAAGCAGCCAGCCAAGCCATGTGGACCCGCGACAACGCCACGCATGCACTGGGTATGGAACTCGTGTCCGTGACCCCAGGTCGCGCGGTGTTGCACATGAAAGTGCGCGCAGACATGGTGAATGGCCATCACATTTGCCACGGCGGATTGATCTTCACCTTGGCCGACAGCGCCTTTGCCTACGCCTGCAACAGCTACAACCTCAACACGGTGGCCTCGGCGTGCAGCATCGACTTTTTAGCACCCGCACGCGAAGGCGATGTTTTAGAAGCCTCCGCAGTCGAACGCTCAACATCGGGACGCACCGGCGTGTACGACGTGGAAGTCAAGGTTTTAGGGGGCAACACCGTCGCGCTTTTCCGCGGCAAAAGTTACCGCATCAAAGGCGAAGTCATCGCTGGCCTAGAAGGCCACAACTGATTCAAAAAACAATTGAGTGGAAGAGACAAACATGACAACCAAACAAAGCCCAAACGCTGCGCTGCTTGACCCGATCGAAAAAGCCAGTCGTGACGAAATCAGCGCGCTACAACTTGAACGATTGAAATGGTCGGTGCGCCACACCTATGACAACGTGGCGCCCTATCGCCAAAAGTGTGACGCCAAAGGCGTGCATCCCGATGATTTGAAATCACTGGCTGACTTGGCCAAGTTTCCATTCATGACCAAACTGGATTTGCGCGACAACTACCCTTTTGGTTTGTTTGCCGTGCCCAAAGAAAAAATCGCACGCGTGCATGCATCAAGTGGCACCACCGGTAAATCGGTGGTGGTGGGCTACACCACAAACGACTTGAACAACTGGGCCGATTTGATGGCACGCTCTCTGCGCGCTGCCGGTGTGCGCCCCGGCGAGATGGTGCACAACGCGTATGGCTACGGCATGTTCACCGGTGGCTTAGGCGCACATGCTGGCATTGAGCGTGCCGGTTGCACGGTGGTGCCGATGTCGGGCGGACAAACTGAAAAGCAAGTTCAGTTGATCATGGACTTCAAACCCGACGCCATCATGGTGACCCCTTCTTACTCGTTGGTGATTGCCGAAGAGTTTGAGCGTCAAGGCGTGCAGCCACAAGACATTTCATTGAAGGTGGGCATCTTTGGTGCTGAGCCTTGGGGCGAAGGCATGCGTACCGCCATTGAATCCAAACTGGGCATTGATGCAATTGACATTTATGGCCTCACCGAAGTCATGGGTCCGGGCGTGGCCTCTGAATGTATTGAATCCAAGGATGGTCCCGTCATTTGGGAAGACCACTTCTACCCAGAAATCATCGACCCTGAAACGGGTGAGGTGCTGCCCGAAGGTTCTTTGGGTGAGTTGGTTTTTACCTCGTTGACCAAAGAAGCCTTTCCCGTCATTCGCTATCGCACCCGTGACTTGACGCGATTGCTAGATCCCACCTCTCGCTCATTCCGCCGCATGGGAAAAATCACCGGACGCTCTGACGACATGTTGATCGTGCGTGGTGTGAACGTGTTCCCCAGCCAAATTGAAGAGCAAATTTTGCGCGACAAGCGTTTGGCCGCCATCTACCAAATTCACCTGCACCGTGAAGGCCACATGGACAGCGTTGAAATTCACTGCGAATTGCAACGTGAGGTAAGCAGCTCTATCAGTAGTGAGGAAGTTCAAAAAATCACCCATGAGCTTCAACACCACATCAAGACCGTCATCGGCATTTCGACACGTGTACGCGTGATGCCCGCCGATAGCCTTCAACGCACAGAAACGGGCAAAGCCCGTCGTGTGATTGATGCACGTCCCAAACAACTTTGAAAAGAAGAGACCATGACTGAAGCTTTTATTTGCGACGCCATTCGCACGCCCATTGGTCGCTACGGCGGCACGCTGTCGGTCGTCCGCGCGGACGACCTAGGCGCAGTGCCCATCAAAGCGCTGATGACGCGCAACCCGCAGGTCGACTGGGCAGCGGTGGAAGACGTGATTTACGGCTGCGCCAACCAAGCGGGCGAAGACAACCGCAACGTGGCACGCATGTCGAGCCTGTTGGCAGGCTTGCCCGCCGAGGTACCAGGCACCACCATCAACCGATTGTGTGGTTCAGGCATGGATGCAGTGGGCCTTGCCGCACGTTCCATCAAATCTGGCGAGACCGAACTGATGATTGCCGGTGGCGTGGAGAGCATGAGCCGCGCACCGTTTGTCATGCCCAAGGCCGACGCCGCATTCAGTCGCAACAACGCGGTGTTTGACACCACCATCGGTTGGCGCTTTGTCAACCCGTTGATGAAAAAAATGTACGACACGCACTCGATGCCGCAAACGGCCGACAACGTGGCTGCCGATTTCAACATTGGTCGTGAAGACCAAGATGCGTTTGCCATACGTTCACAACAACGCTGGGGCGCAGCGCACGCAGCGGGCCGCTTTGACGATGAGATCGTGCCTGTGACGATCCCTCAGAAAAAGGGCGACCCGATTGTGTTCACCACCGACGAACACCCACGCCCCGAAACCACACTGGCCATGTTGGCCAAACTCAAAGGCGTGAACGGCCCTGAGCTGACGGTCACGGCAGGCAATGCGTCGGGTGTGAACGATGGTGCGTGTGCGCTGTTGATCGCCTCTGAAACAGCCGCAGCCCGATATGGTTTGACACCCAAAGCACGCGTGGTGGGCATGGCGACTGCTGGCGTGGCCCCTCGCATCATGGGCTTTGGCCCTGCGCCTGCGGTGCGCAAGGTGTTGGCCAAGACGGGTTTGACGCTCGCGCAAATGGATGTGATTGAACTGAATGAAGCTTTTGCAGCCCAAGGGTTGGCGGTGATGCGCGATTTGGGCTTGCCCGATGACGCTGCACACGTGAATCCCAACGGCGGCGCGATTGCCCTGGGCCACCCCTTGGGCATGAGCGGTGCACGTCTGATCACCACCGCCAGCTATGAGCTGGCACGTCGTGGTGGCCGGTATGCCCTATGCACGATGTGCATTGGTGTCGGACAAGGTATTGCCTTAATCATCGAACGCGTTTAACGAACAACTCAACCACGACTAGGAGACAGCTATGAAATTTTCTTTAAAACAAATCGCCCTCGGTACAGCCATTGCAGTGGGCTCACTGTCCGCATGGGCTGCTGACACCATCAAAATCGGCTCCGTGCTTTCAGTCACCGGCCCTGCCGCATTCTTGGGCGACCCTGAATTGAAAACCTTGCAGCTCTATGTGGAAGATCTCAACAAAAAAGGGGGGGTGTTGGGCCGCCAACTCGAACTCGTTCACTACGACGATGGCAGCGATGCCAACAAGGCCAACAGTTTCACCAAGCGTTTGATTGAAGACGACAAGATCGACATCTTGATTGGCGGCACCACCACCGGTGCCACCATGTCCATGGTGCCTTTGGTCACCAAAGCCGAAGTGCCTTTCATCTCCTTAGCAGGTGCCGTGGTGGTGATTGAGCCTGTCAAGAAATGGGTATTCAAAACACCTCACACCGACCGCATGGCCGCTGAAAAAGTGTTTGAAGACATGAAGAAGCGCAACATCACCAAAGTGGCGCTGTTGTCTGAAACCAGTGGCTTTGGCCAATCTGGCAAAAAAGAAACCGAAGCCGTCGCAGCCAAATACGGCATCACACTGATTGCCAGCGAAACCTACGGCCCCAAAGACACCGACACCAGCCCGCAGCTGACCAAGATCAAAAACACAGAAGGCGTGCAAGCCGTGTTTGTGTTTGGCTTGGGCCAAGGCCCTGCCATCGTGACCAAGAACTACCGTCAACTGGGCATCACCTTGCCGCTGTACCAATCGCACGGCGTGGCCTCGGATGAGTTCTTGAAGCTCTCTGGCCCAGCAGCAGATGGTGTGCGCCTGCCCTCACCCGCGCAGTTGATTCCAGAGCAACTGCCTGCGAGCGACCCACAAAAAGCGATGGTCACTGCGTATGACAACGCCTACAAAACGAAATACAAAAGTGAAGCCTCCACCTTTGGTGGCTACGCCTATGACGCACTTTTGTTGAGCGTGGATGCATTGAAACGCGCTGGCAGCACGGACAAAGCCAAAGTGCGTGATGCACTTGAAGCGACCAAAGGCTTTGTGGCGACCAGCGGCACATTCACTATGTCTGCTGAAGATCACATGGGCTTGAACCTCTCAGCCTTTCGCATGTTGGAAGTCAAAAACGGTCACTGGGCATTGGCCAAGTAATCAGACGCATATCACAAGGAAAACACATGTACACACAATCATTCAGCGTTCCTGATGACGCTGTACCCAAAGGCAAACCGTCTGTCGCGGCGATTGAGCCAGCAGACTTGATGGAGAAATTCAACACGCGCATCGATGCCGATGGTCGTATCGAACCGCAAGACTGGATGCCTGAGGCCTACCGTAAAACACTGGTGCGTCAAATCAGCCAACACGCACACAGCGAAATCGTGGGCATGCTGCCCGAGGGCAACTGGATCAGCCGTGCGCCGAGCTTGAAACGCAAAGCGATTTTGATTGCGAAGGTGCAAGACGAAGGCGGCCACGGTTTGTATCTATACAGCGCAGCAGAAACTCTAGGCACGAGCCGTGACCAGATGCTGGATGCGCTGCACTCAGGCCGCGCAAAGTACAGCTCCATCTTCAACTACCCCACCATCACTTGGGCCGATGTTGGCGTGATTGGTTGGTTGGTGGACGGTGCGGCGATCATGAACCAAATTCCACTGTGCCGTTGTTCATACGGCCCTTATGCACGCGCCATGATTCGTGTGTGCAAAGAAGAAAGCTTTCACCAGCGCCAAGGCTACGAAGCTTTGCTCGTGATGATGACGGGCACTGCCGAACAAAAGGCCATGGTGCAAGACGCCGTGAATCGCTGGTGGTGGAAATGCTTGGCCATGTTCGGACCACCCGATGCCGACAGCCCCCACAGTGCGCAAGGCATGCGCTGGGGCATCAAGCGCATCAGCAATGACGACTTGCGCCAAAAGTTTGTCGACGCCACCGTGCCACAAGCCAAGGTGTTGGGCATCACATTGCCTGACCCTGATTTGAAATGGAACGAAGAACGTCAGCACTATGACTACGGCCAAATTGATTGGGACGAGTTCTGGGCCACCGTCAACGGCAACGGCCCTTGCAACAAAGAACGTTTAAGCACACGCGTCAAAGCATGGAATGAAGGCCAATGGGTGCGGGACGCAGCTTTGGCACACGCACGCAAACAACACACATTGAAGGAGGCAGCATGAACACCACAACCCAACCCACCAAAGCCCTGAGCGAATGGCCCTTGTGGGAAATTTTCGTGCGCAGCAAGCAAGGCTTGGAGCACAAACACTGCGGCAGCTTGCACGCCAGCGATGCACCACATGCGCTGCAAATGGCACGCGATGTGTACACACGACGCCAAGAAGGCGTGAGCATTTGGGTGGTCGAATCCAACAGCATCACTGCCAGTGCGCCCGATGACAAGGGTGAGTTTTTTGAGCCCGCCAGCGACAAGATTTACCGTCACCCCACGTTCTACACGATCCCAGAAGAAGTGGGGCACATGTGATGGCTTATTTAGATTACGTGCTTCACTTGGCCGACAGCGCCATTGTGCTGGGGCAACGCAATGCCGAGTGGTGCGGCCACGGCCCCATCATCGAAGAAGACATTGCCATGGCCAACAACAGTTTGGACTTGATTGGTCAAGCGCGCATGCTTTACCAATACGCCGCCACGCTGAAAAACGATGGCTCGACAGAAGACGCCTTGGCGTATTTTCGCGACGCACAAGACTTCAAAAACTACACCTTGCTTGAACTGCCTCACCACGGCGCGTTGGTCGGCTATGCCGTTGACAACCGTGACTATGCCGTGACGATTGTTCGCAACTTTTTATACAGCGCCTTCATGGCCCTGGTGTGGGAAAAATTGCAAGCCTCACACGACGCGCATTTGGCAGCGATTGCCGCCAAGTCACTCAAAGAAGTGCGTTACCACTTGCGCCATTCGCATGACTGGTTGGTGCGTTTTGGTGATGGCACACAAGAGTCGCATGCGCGTGCACAAGCAGCGCTGAACCACCTGATGCCCTATACCCAAGAGTTTTGGACCACAAGCCCCTTTGAATCGTCGGCCTCCAAGTCGGGGGTTGGCGTGGATACCGCGCAGCTCAAAGCTGACTGGGAAGCCATGGTGCGTCAAACATTGCAAGAAGCCACCTTGGCCATGCCATCGACCGAAGGTTTTGTGACCACTGGTAAAGACGGTGCGCACTCTGAGCATTTGGGTTTCTTGTTGGGCGAGATGCAAAGCCTGGCTCGCGCACATCCTGAAGGCGTGTGGTGACCCTCAACCTCAACGTTGATCCACACACCGTGGTCCGTGATGTATGGAACGCTTTGGACGGTTTGACCGATCCAGAAATTCCAGTGGTCACCCTGCGTGAGATGGGCATCATTCGCGATATAGAACGCACGGCAGACAACGCGGTGGTGGTGGTGATCACCCCCACCTACAGCGGTTGTCCAGCCATGGCACAAATCCATGACGACATTTGCAGCACCGTCAAAGCACTGGGCTTGCAAGTGGAAGTGCGCACACAGCTCGCCCCCGCTTGGACCACCGATTGGATGACCGATGCGGCCAAAGACAAGCTCAAAGCCTATGGCATTGCCCCCCCCAACCGACAGTGCGGCGCACCGTCAGAGCAAACCAGCGTGATTTACTTCATGCGCAAACCATTGAACACCGAGCCCGCCGTGGAATGCCCACGCTGCGGTTCCACACACACGATTGAGTCATCGCACTTTGGATCAACCGCATGCAAGGCGCTCTACAAATGCCTGGATTGCCAAGAACCTTTTGACTACTTCAAACCCTATTAAGTTTTTCCGGAGAAATGCCCATGTCTTCCCCTTCGTTTCATGAACTTGCCATCAAGAGAGTCAACCCAGAAGCTGCTGGCTCTGTGGCCATCACTTTCGACATTCCTTCGGATTCGCTGGAGAAGTTTCATTTCGAGCCTGGCCAATTTTTGACATTGCGTGCCAACGTGAATGGCCAAGACGTGCGCCGCAACTACTCCATCAGCAGCCCACGCAGTCAATTTCTCAACCGCGGTGAAATTGAAATTGGCATTCGCCCGGTCGAAGGCGGTGTGTTTTCAAACTGGGCAGCCACTCAGCTCAAAGTGGGCGACAAAGTGAATGTCATGTCACCCGAAGGCAGGTTCACCATCAAAAAGCCACGTGCCATCCATCGCGTGGGTTTTGCTGCGGGCTCGGGTATCACGCCTATTTTGTCGATTGCAGCCACCACGCTCGAAGAACAAACCGAGTCAAAGTTCACCTTGATTTATGGCAACCGCCGCATGTCGAGTGTGATGTTCAACGAAGCCTTGCAAGACTTGAAAGATCGTTTCCCCGCTCGCTTCACCATGATTCACATCTTGTCGCAACAAGCGCAAGAGGTTGATTTGCTGCAAGGCCGCATTGATGCCAACAAGATCAAAGCCATCATCGATGCCTTGCTGCCCGCTAAAAGCATGGACGAGGTGTTCATTTGTGGTCCAGAAGCAATGATTGAAGTCACCGAAAAAGCTTTGATTGATTCAGGCGTTCCCGACAACCGCGTGCACAGCGAACGCTTTACGACATCCACATCGCAAGCTCATAAAGTTCAGGCCGACATCGACGCATCGAAAGAAAAATCAGCCTCCGTCAAGAGCGTGCACATGACCATCGTGCTTGACGGCAAAGAACATGAAGTGGCCTTGAGCCCGGATGAGCACGTGTTAGACGCCGCGCTCAACGCAGGTTTGGATTTGCCGTTTTCTTGCAAAGCCGGCGTGTGCAGCACATGCCGCTGCAAAGTCACGCAAGGCGAAGTGACGATGGACAAAAACTTCACCCTTGAAGCGGATGAAGTGGGGCAAGGCTTTGCACTCAGCTGCCAAGCACGTGCAGCCACACAAAAACTGGTGATCAGTTTCGACCACCGTTAACCCGAGCATTGACATGACGAAGCGGTCTCATGGGCGACGATCACGAGGCAAGATCTGATGGATTGTGCGAATGGATTGAACTCACTCTGTAAAATTCAGAGCAAATGAGTCATTGTTCAATCAAACCAATCCAAGATCTCTTAGACAGCTTTAGGGAAAGAAATCGAGTCAAAGCAGGCTCTTTGATCATTTCAGTGTTTGGTGATGCCATCCTTCCAAGAGGCGGGGAAATTTGGCTTGGCGGTCTGATCAACTTGCTCGCCCCGCTCGACCTGAATGAACGCCTGATCAGAACCACGGTGTTTCGCTTGGTCAAAGATGAGTGGCTCACCACACAAACCCAAGGGCGTCGCACCGACTACAAACTCTCGGCCAGCGGCTGGCGACGCTTTGAAGAAGCCTCCAAACAAATTTACGCCTCCAACGCACCACCATGGGACCACCGCTGGCGACTGGTCATGTTGGTGGCTGAGTTGCCCCCAAAAGTTCGCGAGCAACTTCGCCGTGCGTTTTATTGGCAAGGCTTTGGCGAACTCAACGCCAACTGCTTTGTTCACCCCAGTGCCGACTTGGCCGCCGCGTTTGATGCCCTGCGCGTTGACGGCATGGCCGACGTGCTGCCCCATCTCATGCCCTTGGTGGCCGTGAACCCACGCTTGGGACAATCTGCCAATGACGCCGACATTGTTCGCTCAGCGTGGGACTTGGCACATTTGAGCGAGGACTACATTGCGTTTGTCAAAACCTACAAAGGCATTTTGGACGCGTTGCAAAAAGCCAAAAAATCGAGCATTGATGAAGAAAGCGCTTTCCTCACCCGCACGTTGTTGATTCATGATTTCCGACGCTTGCTCTTGCGCGATCCAGAGCTGCCAGAAGTATTGCTGCCTGCCAAATGGCCAGGCCAAACCGCAAGAATGCTGACCAAAGAGCTCTACCGTCGCTTGCTTTCACCCTCGGAAAGTCACCTCAACCAACATTTGATTTTGGCCAACGGCGATGCGCCTGCGGCATCTAATTTGGTGTTGCGCCGCTTCGAGTGTGACCCTCTGTCTACAGACAATGCTTAATGCCAAGAACGCGTCAGCAACTCGTCCAACGCATCCGCAATTTCTTGACCATGCTCCGCGATTGAGCCCACGCATTCACTCAGCTGATCCAGCGCCACTGACACCATATCCAGCGGGTGCAACACCAACACCGCGCCACGCACTTTGAAACTCGGGTTCAACCGCGTACCAGCAATGCCCGCAGGCAGTGCACTGCGTTTGACCAAAGGCACCACCACACGGCGGCGATAGCCATCAAACAAAGAAGACTGCACCACGACCACGTAGGGAATGGTGCCCTTCAAAGGCCCTTTGTTTTTGTGAAGGTCGAACTGAGCCATCAGAGTGTGATCAGAGCGTGGAATGTTCATCGGCAAATGAGCCGACTTGGGCGTGCAAGGCATTCCACCCCGCTACGGTTTGGTCTGCCTGCTGCTGGCGACTTGTACGCGCTTGCTTTTGCGCCACCACGTAGGCCGTGAGCAACTCTTCAGCAGTGGCCGACAAATTTGAGGTGCAGCCTTTGAGATCGGCCACCAAGCTTTCGCTCAAGGTGAGGTTGACTGGGCGTTTTCGTGATGCAGAAGTTGCGCTGGTGGTGCGTGGCATAGTGGCTCCTGATAAGAGTATGCGCATATTATGCGCATGAAATGAAATTATGTCAGCCTAGTAAACTGGCAGTGCATGCCATCAGCCAACACTCTCTCTCCTCTCTTGCAAGCATCATGGGCCCAATCCACACCCCTGACGGGTTTGGACAGATCACTGGCCAACTTGCTGCACAGCAAGCAACCCAGCGACGACCCACGCCACCTTTGGCTGGCTGCACTGGCCAGCTACCAATGGGGACGCGGTCATGCTTGCCTTGACCTTGCCACGCTACAAACGCAAGCCGCTGAGTTACTCGGCTGGACCGACGAACAAACAGCAGCATTGCCAAGCAAGCTGCACGAAGCCGCCGCCACCTTGCCGTGGACGCAAGGCGATGCTTCGCCGCTGGTGCTGACCGAAGACAAGCAAGGCGCACGTTTGTATTTGCGCCGCGCTTGGACAGCGGAGCAAAACATTCGACACCACATCGCCCAACGTTTGGCACTGCCCTGCGACGTGCCTGCTGATTTGCAACAACGCCTAGATGAGTTGTTCATGCCCACCGCCAACGGCGAGCCCGACATGCAGCGCTTGGCTTGCGAGGTGGCCGCGCAAAACCGCATCACCCTCATCACAGGTGGGCCAGGCACGGGCAAGACCACCACGGTGGTAAAGCTGCTGTCGCTCTTGGTGCGCACCGCGCCGCGCGAGCTGCAAATTCACTTGGCCGCGCCCACGGGCAAAGCGGCGGCGCGTTTGACCGAATCCATCAGCAACGCGCTGACCAAGATGCCCGCCGATAAGCGCCCGCACATGCCCAGCCAAGCGCAAACGCTGCACCGCTTGTTGCAAACCAATAGCAGAGCATCGCAAGTGCATCAGCTCGCCACCGATGTGGTGGTGGTCGACGAAGCGTCCATGATCGACTTGGAGATGATGGCCCGCTTGCTGCAAGCCGTGCCGCCCTCAGCACGCTTGATTTTGTTGGGCGACAAAGACCAGCTCGCGTCTGTCGAGGCCGGTGCCGTCATGTCGCAGCTGTGTACAGGCACGTTGCTGCAACACCAAACCGTCACGCTCGTTCACAGCCATCGCTTCGATGCCAAGAGCGGCATTGGTCAATGGGCGCGTGCTGTGAATGCCGATGCAGCCGACAACACACCCGCCCTCAAAGCACTGTGGAAAGACGCACCCGATTGGCTGGCCACCTTGCCCTTGCAACAAAGCATTGATGGAGATACGCCCGAACCCGATGTGACCCGCCTGCAACTGGCCAGCGCCAGCGATGCCAAGCTGGCCGTGGGTTTGCGCTACGGATGGCGCGAATGGTTGGCCTTGCTTGAGGCACACCGCCCTAGCAAAACAGCGCCAGCCGCAGCGTGCAGCGATGCACAGGCGGTGGCGCTGCTCAACGCCTTCACAGAGTTTTGTGTGTTGTGTGCTGTGCGCGAAGGCCCCCTGGGTGTGACGCAGCTCAACACACAGGTAGAGCATGCGCTGGGCTTGGGCCAAAGCGCTTGGTACGCAGGCCGCCCCGTGATGGTCACACGCAACGACTACGCGCTTGACCTCATGAACGGCGACATTGGCCTGTGCCTGCCCGGCCCCGATGGCGTGCTGCGCGTGGCTTTCCCCGCAGTGGATGGCGGTGTGCGTTGGGTCATGCCATCGCGCCTCGACAGTGTGGAAACCGTGTTTGCCATGACGGTGCACAAATCTCAGGGCTCTGAGTTTGCGCATGTGTTGCTGGTGATCCCAGCACTTGAGTCGCCCGTGCTCACACGCGAGCTGGTGTACACCGGCCTCACGCGCGCCAAAAAACGCCTCACGCTGTGGGCCCCGCAGCTGGGCGTGCTGTGGAATGGCTGTGCGCGGCGTGTGTTGCGTAGTGGTGGATTAGGCGATTGAGCAGCCGCGACCTGCCCCGTTTTACACACATCAAACGACCGATGAACGCAGCCTGCTAAGCACGTTAGTCGCACTTATCGAGTAGCGCCTCAGACTTGTTCACAATAGCGCCATGCCTATGAATCAATACCTCGCCCAACTCGAACAGTTGGCTGTGCCACTGGCCATCGCGGCCGTGATTTTTGTGTTCTCGCTCATCAGCTTCGGCGTGTGGGCTTCGCGCATTCGCCGCGTGCGTGCCGAGGTGGTGGCGCTTGACGCACGCCTAGGCGCACACAAGGGCAGCAGCCGCGAAGCGCTGGCGTTGACTGAGACCAAAACCACCGACGAAGAGCTGAAGTTCTTGCTGCGCGAAACCGAGGCGGGCCTGATTGACCTGCCCACGCAACACGGTGTGAGCCAAGGCCCACGCAGTAGCTACAGCTTTCGCAGCCACGCCGACACATGGACGGTGCGCAGCGTGTTGGGTGGCCGCATGAACTTGGCCTTGTTCGAGACCATGCCCAATTTACTGATTGGTTTTGGTTTGATGTGCACCTTCATCTTCTTGGCCGTGGCTTTGCAGCAAGCAGGCTTGGCGCTCAATGCGCTGGATGTGTCGGCGCGTCAACAAGACCAAGCCTTGCAGTCGCTCATTGCCACAGCGGGCGGCAAGTTCATCACCTCGATCGCGGGCTTGTTGTGTTCGCTGGTTTGGAACTGGCGCGCCAAAGTGGCGCTGGAAAACTTGCAGTCGAGCATCGACACGCTGTGCCACACGCTACGCGCCAAAGTGCCAGACAACGCGGCGGAGGCCAGCGTGCGCATGCAACTGGCTTTGTTCCAAGACATCTTGGACGAGAACCGTTCACAAGTGAACCAGCTGCGCCGCTTCGAGGGCGACTTTGCCAACGCGATTGGCGACGCCCTCTCGCGCAATATGCAACCCGCGTTTGACAAGCTGGCCCAACTGGCCGACAGCATTCAAACCTCTAGCCAAAGCTTTGGCAATGCCGGCAGCCAAGCGGCTGGCGAGCTGAGCAAAGCGGGCGAGGCCTTGACCCAAGGCATCTCAACGGGCCTCGCCTCGTTTGGCGATGCGGTGGGCACTTTGTCGCAAACCATTCAAAACACACGCACCACCATCACCGAGCTGGATGCATCGCTCGCTCGCGCCAGCGCGATGGGCCAGCAAGGCACGCAACAACTCGAAACCCTGTTGGGCCACTTGGGCCAAACCGTGCAAACGGTGCAAGGCGCCATGTCGGGCTTGCAAGGCACGGTCGAGCGCATTGACCAAACGGCTGACAAGTTCAAAGACAGCGCCAACGCCATCGAAGGTGCAGTGGGCTTGCAGCGTGCTGCGGCCACTGACTTTAAAGAAGCTTTGATTCCGATGAACCAAGCCTTGGGCCAAACCGTGGACACGCTTAAACAAAGCGCGGTGTCTGCGGAAGAAGCACTGGGCCATGTGCGCACGCATTTGCAAGACGCACAAAAAGCGCTCACCGGCACGGTGGATGCTCTGACCAAAGGCGTGTCAGGCTACAGCACCCAAATTTCAGACTTGCACACCAAGATGGACCAGCACTTGGCCAGCGCGGTGAACCAACTCAGCGGCAGCATCACCAACCTGGAAGAAGTGTTGGACGAATTCATCGACGCGTTGCCACCCAAGGCATAAAGCCACGCGCATCAAACAGCCCATCAACCATGTTCATCAAAACACGCCGCAATACCGCTGCCACCAACGAGCAGGTGGAAGAGTCGGGTTACATGGCCTCGGCCAGTGACTTGATGATTGGCCTGCTGTTCATCTTCATCGTGATGGTGATGGTGCTGCTCTCGCGCAAGCCCGAGCAGCCACCCGAGCCCCCCGCCGACCCACTGGCCACGGTGGTGCACACCATTGGAACCAAGCTGCAAAACGCGGGCGTGCCCGTGACCATCAACCAAGTGTCAGGCGTCATCAGCTTGCCTGCCGACACCTTGTTTGCACGCGGCAGCGCCGAGCTGGAAGGCTTGGGCGTGCGCACGTTGCGTCAGTCTGCCGATCAACTGCAACAAGTGCTGCCTTGCTACATCTATTCGCAACGCCGCCACTTGCCAGCCGACTGCCCGCCCAACCCACAACAGGTGGAGATTGAAACCATCCTGATTGAAGGCCACACCGACTCGGTGCCCTTGCACCGTGGCGACTACAACAACTGGCATTTGGGGCTAGACCGCGCTCGCGCTGTTTACAAAGTGCTGGGCTCTGAAGGTATGCAAAGCTACCGCAACGAGCGCGAACAGCCGGTGTTTGGCATCAGCTCTTATGCCGACGAGCGCCCCACCAGCAAAGACAACGATGCACAAAACCGCCGTGTGGAACTGCGCTTTGTGCTGGCGTTTCAGCCCACTGAGACGGGTACGACCAAAGGCCCAAGTAGCACCTTGAAGAAGATGCAAGAGACGGTGCGCTGAACAACGCCATGCAAGAGTTTTTCGCCCCCCTGCCGCAAGACTTTGACCAGCTGGCCCATGCTGCACGCACCAAGCGCGGCGGCGGCTTTGGCAAAGATCCAGACTTGCGCACCGTGGGCGAGCGCACCTACAGCGCGTTTGAACGCGTGGCGTTTGCACCCAACAGCACCGTACCGCGCCAACGCGATTGGCGACACATTCCCTACGCGCTCTGGCTAACTGCCGAGCGCGGCCTGCACACCCACTCGCCGCTGACCGACCGCTACTTTGAAGTGGCGGTGCCGGAAGCGCTCAACACGCGCCGCCCACTCAAGTGGGGTCGTGGTTTGCTGCACACCTATTTGCAAGGCTTCAAGCCCGAGAACCCCGTGTTCTTAAAACTGGCCCACGCAGCACGCGAGTTTTTCTTAGACCCGCGCGTACTGGCTTCGCTGTCAGAGACAGAAGCCCATGGTTTGGAACGCCTCATCACCACCCTCGATGTGCTGGACCCACTCAACGGCCCCGTGCATGTGGCCAATGACATTTTGGGCATGCCCGCCGACAAGACCTTGGCCGAATGGCAAGAGCGCCATGCGCTGACCCAAGGCTTTTGGCTGAACAACTTTTGCAAGCAAGCGTTTTTAGAAGCCTTGCAAGCACCAGAAGAAATTCGCAGCACCATTGGCTATGTGAAGCGCATGTGCGAATGGGCCATGCACGACCTAGGCAAACCCACGCAACGCCTGCGCTATCCGCTGTGCCGCGATGAGTTTGCGTACAGCCTGCTCTCGCCTTGGTTTGACAGCAACCCGCCGCAAGACGTGAAAAACGCGTTGCTGTCTGAGTTGCTGCGCACCTTGGGCGACCCGCGCCATAACCATGCAGGCTGGCTGGGCGTGCGCCGCGAAGCAATGGAAACGGCCAGCCGCTGGCTGACCAGCCGCACGATGGATGCATTTTTTGAAATCTTGCGCCACACCGAAGACGACATTGGCCCCTACCGCCGCCGCTTCTGGGAGGCCTATTTCCATGCCGGCCACATCTTGGAAGCGTGGATTGCCTTGGGCGAGCAAGCCGTGCAAGAGCTGCAAAAAATCGACCAAGGTGGAGATCTGCGCTATGGCGAGCTGAGCTACGCCAAAATTTTGGGCAAGATCGCGCCCAACCAATGCGTGCTGATGCTGCGCATGGGCAACATCTTGTTTTGCGACTGGAGCCATCAAGGCCGCTTGCGCGCCATTTCAGCCACGGCCAAGCAAGCGCCCAAGCTTTATCAAACGGAATACGAGCTCTTCCAGCTGCGCTTTCCCACCCCGCTGGATTTCAACGACGGTTTGCTGGACGATCCGGGCCTGCTGCATTACGAGTCAGAGCTGGGTGGTTGGCAAGACACGGCGCGGCGCTTCATTGATCTGCACTTGGGTATCCACTTAGGCCTAGCTGACCTGATGCCCAACGAGGCGCCGAATTAAATAAGACCGCATTGATCAATCGCAAACCAGCGGTGTATCCAAGGGTTTGTCAGCAGCAAATAAGTCAGACCCTTGTAAGAGCCCCGCCTCACAGTCATGGGGTTTTGACAGATACCGCCATACAAGAGGAGACCGGTTCATGAGCGACATCACCATTCACCAGCCATCAGCTGAATTCGTAAAACAAGCCAACGTATCCGGCATGGCCGCGTACGAAGCGCTGTGCAAAAAAGCTGAGACTGACTACGAAGGCTTTTGGGCCGAACAAGCCCGCGAACTGCTGAGCTGGAAGACCCCCTTCACCAAAGTACTCGACGAGAGCAACGCACCTTTCTTCAAATGGTTTGAAGACGGCACATTGAACGCCTCTTACAACTGCTTGGACCGCAACATTGAAAAAGGCCTGGGCGACAAAACCGCCATCATCTTCGAAGCCGACGGCGGCGAAGTGACCAAGGTCACCTACAAGCAATTGCTGGCCAAGACTTGCCAATACGCCAACGCCTTGAAATCCATCGGCGTCAAAAAAGGCGACCGCGTGATGATCTACATCTCCATGTCGATCGAAGGCGTGGCCGCCATGCAAGCCTGCGCCCGTATCGGCGCCACCCACTCGGTGGTGTTCGGCGGCTTCTCAGCCCAGTCTTTGCGTGACCGCATTGAAGACACAGGCGCCGTGGCCATCATCACTGCTGACCAACAAGTGCGCGGCGGCAAAGCCCTGCCTTTGAAAGCCATCGTCGACGAAGCCATGACTTTGGGCGGCTGCGACTCTGTGAAGAATGTGTTGGTTGTCAAGCGCACCGGCGGCGACATCGCCATGGTGGCAGGCCGTGACCAATGGTTGGGCGACTTGGCCGACAAGCAAGCCACCACCTGCGAACCAGAATGGGTCAGCGCTGAGCACCCTCTGTTCTTGCTCTACACATCAGGCTCCACAGGCAAGCCAAAAGGCGTGCAACACAGCACCGGCGGCTACTTGCTGCATGCAGCGTTGACCACCAAGTGGACGTTTGACTTGAAAGACAACGACGTGTTCTGGTGTACCGCCGACATCGGTTGGGTCACAGGCCACACTTACATCACCTACGGCCCCTTGTCTTTGGGCGGCACTGAAATCGTGTTTGAAGGCGTGCCTACATACCCAGACGCTGGCCGTTTCTGGAAGATGATTCAAGACCACAAAGTCTCGATCTTCTACACAGCGCCAACAGCCATTCGCTCACTCATCAAAGCCGCTGAAGCCAACGATGCTGTGCATCCCAAGAGCTTCAACCTGTCTAGCCTGCGTTTGTTGGGCTCGGTCGGCGAGCCGATCAACCCCGCCGCATGGGAGTGGTACTACAAGCACGTGGGCGGCAGCCGTTGCCCCATCGTCGACACCTTCTGGCAAACAGAAACCGGTGGTCACATGATCACCCCGCTGCCAGGCGTGACACCCATGGTTCCCGGCTCTTGCACACTGCCCTTCCCTGGCATCCAAGCCGCCATCGTGGACGAAGCTGGCAACGATATGCCTAACGGCCAAGGCGGTATCTTGGTGGTCAAGAAGCCATGGCCTTCCATGATTCGCACCATTTGGGGTGACCCAGACCGTTTCATCAAGAGCTACTACCCCGAAGAATTCAAGGGCAAGTACTACTTGGCTGGCGACGGCGCGATCCGCGACGAGAAAACGGGTTACTTCACCATCACAGGCCGTATCGACGACGTGTTGAACGTGTCTGGCCACCGCATGGGCACGATGGAAATCGAATCGGCCTTGGTGAGCTGCACCGACTTGGTGGCTGAAGCCGCTGTGGTGGGTCGTCCAGACGACACCACGGGCGAAGCCATCTGCGCGTTCGTGGTGTTGAAGCGTTCACGTCCGGTGGGCGACGAAGCCAAAGCGATTGCCAAAATCTTGCGCGACCACGTGGGCAAAGAAATTGGCCCCATTGCCAAGCCAAAAGACATCCGCTTCGGCGACAACTTGCCCAAGACCCGCTCTGGCAAGATCATGCGCCGCTTGCTGCGCAGCTTGGCCAAGAACGAGGCGATCACACAAGACACCTCGACCTTGGAAAACCCAGCGATTCTGGACCAACTGACAGACAACCACTGATCCATGGATCGCAAACCCGGCCTTCTTTGATTGAAGGCTTGGGTTCAACAAAAAACCCGCCAATTGGCGGGTTTTTTGTTGGCTGAGTGAACCCGCTTAAACCAAGGTATCGATCTGACCGCCTTGGCCACGCAACATGCTCAAAGTCGAAGCCACTTGTTGGTTGTTGGCATTGGCTTGTGCCGAGGCTGGACTAGTCGCACGGTTTTTTTGCAAAGACTGGGCAATTTTTTCAGCGGCTGCTAAGTTGCCGTTTTTCAATGCATCACCGAGTTGGCCCATGGGGCTGTCGCTCTTGATGTTGTTCTTGGATGCAAAAGAGGCGTAGGCTTTTTGAGCGCCAGCCAGATCGCCCGCATTGAGCGTTGAAAAGAGGTCTTTCATCCCCTGTTGACGCTGTTGCCAGCCGCTAACCGCAGTAGCTTGACTGGCCATAGAAGCCGATGAACTTCCGACGCGCATACCCATGATGATTCCCTTCAAAAACACAAGAAGCAGAAATCGCTTCTGTACATCTCTCAAGATCGGCTGATATGAAGAAATCTTGAGTGTCTTTACTTTGTAAAGATAAAACATGGCGGCAGTGGTTTGCCAACGCAACACAGAAACCGATCTCAGCGGCAAGCCACTGCCGCCAAAGTGGCAATCGATCACCGCAAAAGTTGGCGACCGTACATATAAAAACCACCGAATGGTGCAATGCATCCGTCAAACAGCTGACATGCGAGCCAAAAAGAGTACCAATGAATGCGTTCTGCCATGTAAAGCATCTTTACTCTGTAAACCCCTACTTATGGCTTGGATATTGCGGGCCTGATCTGTTGCAAATCATGGATTTACATGGGCCAAGTTTGCATTAAATCAATCTCTTCTAAGGAGAAATCATCATGGGTATGAGAGTCGGCGGCTCAAGCGTTAACTGGTCTAGTCAACAAACTAGCTCTTCAGTCAACGATTGGCAAAAACGCCAACAAGGCATGAAGGATTTATTTTCTTCATTGCAAGCGGGCGATCTTGCGAGTGCACAAAAAGCATTTGCAAGCGTCCAAACCAATACCAGCTCTAGCAACAACAGTCCATTGACGAAAGTCGGTACTGCTTTGCAAGCTGGCGACTTGGCAGGTGCGCAACAAGCGGCCAAGGCCATGCATGCCGCACGCGGCGGTGGTCACCACCACGCCAAGGCGGCGGCGCAAGCCTCTGACAGCACGTCATCCACCACCACAGGCACCACGGCGGAAGCCTCTAGCACTGACGCGGCATTCAACAGTTTTATCCAAAACTTAGAAGCGGCATTAGCGCAACAAGGCCAAACTACCACGGGAGCTAATGGGCAAGGTAGCTTCTTGCTGAACATGCCTCCGCCACCGCCTCAAGCGACGGCCAATGCAGCCGTGTCCAACACGGCGACCACTCAGGCTTTTTTGGGAAGTCGAGGTACCACAGCCCCTTCTAACGCTCAGTTAGAAGCGAGCTTGGATAGCTTGATTCAACAAATGAGTGGCGCAGCGGGTGTAACAGCCGATGCAAGCACGACAGCCTCTAGCAATTCAGCGCTGACCAACAATTTGCAATCGAGTTTTGCAAATCTGATGGGCTCGATGGGGGGCAATAGTTCGACAGCCAATGTCACTAACTTTTTACAAAGCCTAGATGACAAGTTGAAGAGCTTGGATGCCGCGAGTGCGGTGAACATCACGGCATAAGCTAGAAAGGAATCGCCATGCTGCATGAAGGACCTATCGCTGGAATCGCTGCGCATGGCGATTTCGTAGCCACAGCAGGCTACGACAACAAATTAATTCTTTGGGATAACAAGACACGAAAAGCACTTGCCCGAGGAACCCACGACCACTTGGTCAACAACTGCGCATTCAGTGCTGATGGCAAATGGCTCGTCAGTGCCAGCAGCGATTACTCAGCCAGACTATGGGCGCTGCCCTCCATGCGACTGCAAGCGGTGTTGCCCGGACACGGCGACGATGTGGACATGGCGGTGTTCTCGCCCGACGATCGACTGATTGCTACATGCGCGCTTGATCGCTTGGTGCGTATCTTCAACCTCCAAGGCCAATGCCTCACCACATGCCAAGGCCACACAGGCAACGTGTTGGCACTCGCTTGGACGCCAGACAACCAACACGTGGTGTCCACCAGTGTGGACGGCACCATTCGTAAATGGAACGTGGTCACGGGCATCGAGGTGCAAAAAACTGACCTAAAAATTCGCACAGACAGCTTAGAAATTTCAAACAACGGTGTGATTTACGCTGGCGATGATTTGGGGCGCATTGTCATCATCGACAACGACAGCACCCGCTTTGTTGACGCACACGTGGCAGGCATTAAAAAAGTCGCCCTCAACAGCAAGAACGGCCATCTGGTTTGCCTAAGCTACGACCGTTCCATGAGCATTTGGAACGTGGCCAACGACCAAGCCCCGGTTGAAATTAGCCGCGCCGTGTTGCCTGAAACCGTCTGGGCACGAGCAGCCACTATTTTGGAAGATGGTCGTGTGGTCACCGGCACATTCGGCGCCACGTATGCCATCTTTGATGTGAAGACATCCACGTGGGATTTGCAAGACGTGCAGGCAGGCAAAGCCTTGAACGACGTCGCGCACATCAATGGCCACATTTACTCGGTGGGTGATGCGGGAAAAGTTCTGAGAGATGGCCATCTCTTGGCGGATATGGGCAGCTTATGCAACTTCTTGGTTGCCTCAGATACACAAGTGTTTACGGGCGGTCAAATGGGGCAACTGTTTGATACACGCACAGGTGACGTGCTGTACACGCACCACTCACCCCTCAACTGCGGTGCCGCCTTTAAGCACGCGGACGAGTCATTCATTGCCGTTGGCAGTTACACCGGCGAGGTGTTGGTTTTCAACGTCACAGACAAACCCAAGCTTGAGCATCAGTTGAAAATTTACGAAAACGCCATCAAGGGTCTGAGCTTCAGCGATGGCCTTCTCTTCTCCGTTTGCGCCAACACTGACATTGCTTGGCATCGGGTGAGCGACTGGTCACTCACCAAACGCATCAGCAAAGCGCACGACAAAATCACCAACGATTGCTGTGCCATTGACGGTCATCACTTTGCCACCGTCAGCCGTGACCGTACGTTACGCATCTGGGGCGATGAGGGTGCCGAGGTGTACCCCAGCCCGCATCCCAACTCGGTGAAATGCATCAGCATCAGTGACGACAAATCGCGTCTCTTGACCGGCAGCTACGGCGGCACGGTGGCCATGTTTGACCTGAAGGAAAAACGTTGGACCAAGTTTGAACGCCCCACCATGTCTGGCATTTCCTCGATCACATGGGACAGCCAAGGTCAGTTTTTGGCATCCAGCTACGACGGCCACATCTACCCCATTCACGCTTAACTCATTGGCTTTGTATTCATGTCAACCACCCACACCACCGATTGGCACTGGCCCAACTTTCCTGAAACTTTGTGCGGCACCATGACCGACCGCGAGCGTTTGGGCTTGCCAGACCACTATGTCAAAGGTCGACTCGACGCACAAATTGCCAATGCGTTTCAATCGTTCTACGGTCTGTCTAAATCTAGCTTGGTAGAGAAGATCAGCGCCAGCGATGTCACACTGGCCGAAAGAATTGCATGTGGCAATTTGTTGGCGCTTTTAGGCGACCCACGCATCAAAACCAACCACCCCACCATGGTGTTTATTGCCGGCGGCGATGTGCACATTGGTTTACCCAAAAACCAAGTGAGCGATGTGATGCAACGCTTTGATGGCTTAGGCCTGAACCGCATTTGGATTGACAAAGAATGCCCGCAACATGTCGTGCATTTAGCGCCCTACAAATTGGCCGTCTACCCTGTGACCAATGCAGAGTACCAAGAGTTTTTGTTAGACACCGGTTACGCAGAAATTCCCACGAGTTGGGACTTTCGCCGTTACCCGCTGGAACGCGCCAACCACCCCGTGTACACCGTGACACCACAAGCTGCAGACGCCTATGCCGCCTGGCTCGCCACGCGCACGGGTCGCGCTTTCCGCTTGCCCACAGAAGCCGAGTGGGAATGGGCTGCAACTGGTCCCAACTTGAATGAGTTTCCTTGGGGCTCAGACTTTGATGCCAACCTTTGCAACACCGCCGAATCTGGGATTTTCAGCAGCACGCCCGTGGGTGTGTTTGTAGGCGGCGAGTCACCCTTTGGCATTGCAGACATGGCAGGCAACGTGGAAGAGTACGTCTCAGACCCTTACCAAGCCTATCCAGAGGGTGCGTTTGTGAAAGACCACTTGGTAGACATTCACGGTGAATACCGCATCGCACGCGGAGGCAGCTTCGCCAGATTCCGAGACTTAGCCCGCACCAAACGTCGACATGGCCACAACCCCAAGTCCCCCACCTACGCGATGGGTTTGCGTTTGGCTGAATCTATTTAAAGCACACATGAGCCAACTTTTATTGCGATCTGGCAGCCAACGCCAAGAATCATTCAACACGCAAGTGGCCCAACTGCACCAAGCGTTCATGGCGTGTGACGGCATCGTGTTCAGCGAAACCTTGTGCGTCCCCTTCGCGGATCAGGCGTCGACTGAAGCGGGTTATTTCTTTGATGGCGAGTTTGAAGATCACATTCAGAGCGTGAGCCAGCGCTTTGCATCCCAAGCACACCAACGGCATGCGCGTCAGCAAGGCTAAAGCGACATGGCGCATTTACTAATCATTGAACTGCCTGGCGGCAACGACACAGACATCCTCCAAGCGGCGATTGAGCGAGGCGATAGCTTCACATTTCTCACCGCTGATTTGGCCCTGTATCAACAGCAACCCGCGGTGCACGCGCTGCTGCAACACGCGCGTGCCTGCATTGAAGTACCCAGCTTCGACATGCAAGCGGCTCAAGCGCAAGTGCTGGCAGCTCACCTTGTCACGCCCTTTGAAGCCGTGTTGTGCTTGCTCGACATTCGCTTGATTGAAGCCGCCACACTGGCGCAAGCTCTTGGGCTGAAATACCTAAACCCGAACTCAGCCAAACTGCTGCGCGACAAGTTCAGCGTGCGCCAGCGTTTGCAGGCATGTGGCATTGCGCAACCCATGTTCGCTTTAGCCACCTCCAACGAAGAGCTGAAGGCTGCCGTGGCGCACATGGGCTTGCCCGTGCTGATCAAACCCTCAGACGGCTATGGTTCACAAAACATTGTGATGCTGGAGTTTGAAGAAGACTTGGCCCCGTGGATGTCCCCCCTCGAAGACATGTTGCCCTCGCGTGCTGACTATGGTTTGGGCGTCAAAGCCAATGACCGCTTGCTGGTCGAGCAATACATGCAAGGTGTGGTCATCGGTTGCGACACGCTGACACAAAACAGCCAACACATCTTGATCGGTGTGAACGAAAAACTCTTTTTTGAACCACCCTCTTTCGCCATTCGTGGTGGTTGCTTCATGCCTAACCATGGGCAATTCAAAGCCATCGAAAACTATGTGTTTGCACTGCTCGACGCCGTGGGCTTTGACTGCGGCGCAACACACATCGAACTGATGCTGCACGCCAACGGCTTGAGCCTGATTGAAATCAACCCACGTTTGGTCGGGGCCAAAATCCCCCGCCTCATCAACTTGGCTTGCAAGCGGTCGATTCACTCAGACTTGATCGACCTGCATCTCGATCGCGTCGTCGCACCTTTCTCGGCAACCTCAGAAGTCGCCGTCACACGATGGCTGGTGGCGGAGCAAACTGCGACCTTGGCGAAGGTAGAACTTCCCACGCTCGATGACCCGCGCATCTGTTGCGTGGAAATTTTGAAGCATGTCGGCGACCCCGTGCGCCCCCCCATGGAAAACGCAGATCGCATTGGCTACGTGATGAGCTGTGCGCCAACCCGTCGCGAGGCGGATGAAGCAGCAGATGAATTCATCGCCAAATCAACTCTTATGTATTCATAACGCAGAACTTTAGATAAATAAGCAAACGTCAAACTACACAAATTACGATTCTTCAAGGGTTTTTATGGTGGAAATTACAATTTTCAAAACTTAAAATCAAATTCAGACCTTTACGAGCCACGTTGTGACTGCTATCTCTGCCCCTTCTGCCCACACGCCTGCCACGGTCGCAGCTGCGCCCGTGAAGGCGAGTGCGCCAAAAGCACAGCAAACGCCGGTTGAAGTACAAGCTAAAAAAGTCGATCCTGTGGCGGAAATTCAAGCCGATAAAGAGCTTCGGGTGCAACGCCAAGCCCAAGCGCAGGACAAAAGCCAGCTGAATTACTCGTTTGACAAGCAGTCAAGCACTCTGTCGGTGAAGGTGGTCAACCAACAATCAGGAAAATTCATCCGTCAAATCGACTTCAAAGGCTTTCACGCCATGGAGTTCAGCACCCACGGCTACAAAGGCAAAGTCGTCGACCAAGCGACCTAAGCGCGACCGCCTCAGTCCTGATCAAGCCAGTGACAAATCGGCGCCCACTGATCTAAATCTTTTTGCACTTTCGAGGGCGTGATGTCAAACATCGACAACCCATGCGCAGCCATGTGTAAATAGTATTGGGTGTCTCGCAAGTAGCTCAGCACAGGCACTTGCAAGGAGTCGATGAATTTGCGCAAGTTCGCCGCTGAAATAGTGCGCGTATCCACACGATTGCCGACCACTGCGACTTTGGTCGGCAACTTCTCGGTGAGTTGGATCAACTGAATCAAAAAGTCGTTGGTGGCTTGCATGTCAAACACGCTGGGCATGACGGGCACCACCACTTTGTCCGCACGTTCGATGACTTCTTGTAACCGCCAACCGCTGATGCCACCCGGCGTATCAATCACCACATGGGTCGTGCCTCTGGGCGGTTTGGCCGTCAGCACCAAATCGGGTTGGTACTCCCACGTCGCGATATGCGGCAAGGTCTCAGGCCGTTGGTTGAGCCAGAACCTAGAGGATTGTTGCGTGTCTGCATCGCCCAACATCACTTGGTGACCTTGCGACGCAAAGTAACCCGCGATGTTCGTGGACATCGTGGATTTACCCGCACCACCTTTTGGATTGGCAACGACAACAACTTTCATAGACTTCTAGCTTGGGGATTTATAAGCCACATGGCGTACGCCTTGTGGAGTATTTATTTGAAAAAATTGACAATAAACATCTAAACTTACACACCTTGACATTTCTGAAAGACATGACCATGAGCGAAGGCGCAAAAGACAAAAGCATTTTCATTGGTGCGGGTGTTGTATTTAAAGGCTCCATCAATGCGCCTAATCAAGCGATCATCTCAGGCACGGTCGAAGGTGATTTGGTAGCCCGTGATGTTCTCATTGGTGCTGCCGGTGTGGTCACTGGCAATACCGAAGCTGATTTTATCGATGTCAAAGGTGAACTCAACGACAGTGTGATCAGCAAAAACGTACTCATCGTGCGTTCAAGCGGCAAGGTCACTGGCGATGTGACCTATGGCGAACTCGAAGTCGAGCGCGGCGGCAAAATCAAAGGCGGCATGAAACAGGTGTGAAGCCTGCCGTCGACTGGGAGGCTTCGGGTGCTGTGAATAGAGGCTTCACACAGCACCTCTAAAATTGGTGAAACTTTTAAAGCTCACCCGTTTGTCTCACGCACCTTCTTCTCACGCGCTTGCTTCGCCTTACGCAGCTCGCCAGCGATCACCACGAAAACATCTCACCGGCATCGCGCTGGTGGTTGTTCTGCATCTATTGCTGCTATGGGCCATCACGTCTGGTTTGGCACGCAAAGTGGTGCACATCACGGAGAACACGGTAGAAGCGGTGCTCATGTCAGAAGCACCACCGCCTGCTGCCCCAGCGCCCAAAACACCACCTCCTCCAAAAACGCCGACGCCAAATCCGCCGCCGCTAGCGCCAACGAGCACAGCACCCGCGATCACCCAGCCCAACACGCCTCCTGTGGCTGCGCCAGCAGCCCCGGCCGCCCCAGCGATTCGAACAGGGGCTGCGATTCAAGCAGGTGCGCATTGCGCAAAACCCGACTACCCCAGCGCCTCACGCCGGATGGAAGAAGAAGGCACCGTCACGTTGAAGTTTTTGATTGGCATTGATGGCCGCGTGATGCAAGCCGACATCGAAAAAACATCAGGCTTCACCCGCTTGGACGAAGCCGCTCGCAATGCATTGTCGAAATGCCAGTTTCGACCAGGTACGGTCGACGGTCGACCTGAGCAAAGTTGGGCCAGCATCAAATACACCTGGCGTTTGGAATGAACGCCCTCCCCTTGAATACCATGAAAGACTCCACCATGTCGCCACACACGTTCACACGCGCCGCCGCAGCCTTGACCTCGCTCTTACTCAGCGCCAGCGCATTCGCCGCCGAAGAAGCAGTTGAGAACCCTTATGGCTTAGGCGCTTTATGGGCACAAGGCGACATCGTGGCAAAAGGAACGTTGTTGATTTTGGTGCTCATGAGCATGGCCAGCTGGTACGTCATCTTCACCAAACTGACGGAGCAAAGTCGCGTCATGCGCTACGCCCAAACTGCGCAAAACAACTTTTGGAACGCCGGTAATGTGCGCCAAGGCACCGATGGGCTGGAACAAGACAGTCCGTTTCGCTTCATCGCAGAAAAGGGTTTGGAGAGCGCAGGCAAGCACACCGGTTTATTGGGCAACATCAACTTCAATGACTGGGTGACCATGAGCATCCAACGCGCCATGAACAACGTACAAAGTCGCATGCAAGATGGCTTGGCCGTACTGGCCACCGTGGGCTCGACGGCGCCGTTTGTCGGCTTGTTCGGTACGGTCTGGGGCATTTACAACGCGCTGGTGAAGATTGGCATGTCGGGCCAAGCCAGCATCGACAAAGTGGCGGGTCCTGTGGGCGAGTCGCTCATCATGACGGCCATTGGTTTGGCTGTGGCCGTGCCTGCGGTGTTGGGCTACAACTGGCTGGTGCGCCGCAACAAAGTGGCGATGGAAGAAGTACACGCCTTTGGCGCAGACTTGCACGCGGTGCTCTTGGGCTCTGCTGAATCTGGCTCGGTACACAAGTAAGTCATGGCCATGCACCTAGGCCCCAGTGAGGGCGATGATGAATTGCTGACCACCATCAACACCACACCGCTGGTGGACGTGATGTTGGTGCTTCTGATCATTTTTCTCATCACCATTCCGGTGGTCACCACATCCGTCAAAGTGGAGTTGCCGCACGAGGTGCAGCAACCCCGCGAGACCAAGCCCGACAACATCGTTTTGTCGGTCAACGCGCAAGGCCAAGCGTATTTGTATGACGCACCCGTGCGCAGCAACGCAGAGCTCATCAAACAGTTGCAAACCTTTGCCGAAAAAACACCGCAGCCCGAAGTGCAAATTCGCGGCGATGCCAAGAGCGACTTTGAAGCGGTGGGCCGCGTGCTGTATGCCGCTCAGGTGGCAGGTTTGACCAAAGTGCGGTTTGTCACAGACCCGCAAGGGGCTGCTGCCCCTGCAGCGCAGGGGAAATAAGCATGGCGATGAACCAGCCCTCCTTGACCCATAGCCAAGACGAACCCGAAGTGATGATGGACATCAACACCACGCCGTTGATCGACGTGATGTTGGTGCTGCTGATCATGCTCATCATCACCATTCCCGTGCAGCTGCATTCGGTCAACCTCGACATGCCGCAAAGCGCCGCGCCGCAAACCAAAAAACCGAATGTGATTCGCATCGAAGTCGATGCCCGCAGCGTGGTCAACTGGAACGGCAAGCCTTTGGCCGACCGTGCCGCACTTGACGCGCTGCTGCTTGAAGCCAAAGCCCAAGAGCCGCAGCCCGAGCTACACATCAAAGCCCAAGGCAAAGCCAAGTACGAAGCCGTGGCCGGCGTGCTGGCCAGCGCCCAACGTCAAGGGCTGACCAAGATTGGCATTGTGGGCACCGAGCAATTTGCAGCCCCCTGATGCGCTGCACGCATCAGTCAGCCGTGATCTTGGCTGATTTGATCACCCCACCCCAATAGTCCAACTCTTTGCGCGTGAACTCGCCTAACTGCGCAGGGGTAAAGGCTTCGACCGAAGTGCCCGAGTCTTCTGCTTTTTTACGGATTTCAGGTTGTTGCAAAATTTTGTTCACCTCCGCGTTGATCTGTTGCACCACAGCTGCAGGCGTACCAGCAGGCGCATACAAAGCAAACCAAGAATCTAAATCGTAGCCTTTGAGACCCGCTTCTGTGGCTGTGGGCACATCAGGCAGTGATGTCAAACGCTTAGAGCTGGTCACAGCCAGAGCACGCAAACGCCCCGACTTGATGTGGCTCACCACCGAGGCAGGTGTGGTGATGTGAAAGTCGACGGTACCCGCCAGCAAGTCTTGCACAGCAGGGCCTGAACCGCGATAAGGGATATGGGTGATGAACGTGCCAGTAAGTTGCTTGAACAACTCGCCTGCAATGTGCTGAATCGAGCCATTGCCTGATGAGGCGTAATTGAGCTTGCCCGGATTTTTCTTGGCATACGCAATCAACTCTTGAAGCGTATTGACGGGCAAGGCATGATGAATCGCAAACACCTGCGGGGCACGCGTCACCATCGCCACGGGCACGAAATCTTTGATCGGATCCCAACCTGCGTCCTTGAACAAATGCGGGTTACCTACTTGGTAGCCGCTGTACGCCATCAGCAAGGTGTAGCCATCGGGTTTGGCGCGAGCGACATACTGATTACCAATATTGCCTGCACCACCCGGCTTGTTGTCCACGATCACTGACTGCCCCAGGGCACGCGTGAGTGGCTCAGCAATCAAACGCGCCGTGAAGTCAGTACTGCCACCCGGAGGTGTAGGAACCACCAGCGTCACGGGGCGTTGCGGAAATTTAGCTTGAGCAAAACTCAAAGGGCTAAACCCTGCGGCAAGGGCCGTTGCACCGAGAGTCATCAGACTGCGTCGTTTCATGTCGTTTCCTTTTTTAGGTCTGTTGCCTTAGGCCAGCTCTGAGATTTCGATCAAGTTCAAATCAGGATCGCGCACATACACCGACCTGATTTTTTGTGTCGCCCCTGTGCGCATGACAGGTCCCTCGACGATGGGCCACTGCACTGCGTTAAGTTTGGTAATCACCTCATCCAGCGGCAGGGTGGATATGAAGCACAAATCCAACGCACCGGGCACCGGCACATGGGCTTTCGGTTCAAACTCTTTGCCGCGTACATGCAGGTTGATTTTTTGTTGACCAAACTTGAACGCCTTGCGCGTCACAGGGGGTGTGCCGCCGACAAAGCTTTCCAGCGTCATGCCCATGACGCGCGTATAAAAGTCCACGCATGCGTCTTCGTTGAAGGTAGTCAACACCAAGTGGTCGAGGTGGTCAATCATGCTTCGGCTACTTTCAAGTCATTCACATATGCGGGCGCTGGATGCAGGTCGGTCATGCGTCCCGCTTTGGCCACTTGGCTAGGGACGTCATGACCCACGATGTCGGGCAGATGTCGCGCCACATTGAGCAACGAAGTCAAATCGATCCCTGTGTCGTAGCCCATGGCATCTAACATGTGAATCGCATCTTCGCTACAAATATTGCCGCTCGCGCCCGGCGCATAGGGGCAACCACCCAAGCCACCCAAGGAACCATCGAATCGCGTAATGCCGCCTTGCACAGCAGCCAGCACATTGGCCAACCCCATACCGCGGGTGTTGTGAAAGTGCAGCGTGAGTTGTGTGTGCGGAAGTTGGCGCTGCAACAAATCGACCAAACGACGCACCTGCGCGGGGTGCGCCATGCCTGTGGTGTCACAAACGGTAAGACCGCGCACGCCCAAGTCGGCAAAGCGTTGCGCAAAGTGTTGCACCACCGCCAACGGCACATCGCCCTCCATCGGACAGCCAAAGCATGTCGACAACGAGACGTTGATGGGGGTACGCCCATCCACATGCGCGATCACATCTGCCAAGGCCGAAAAGCTCTTGGCGCGCGTCATTCGCAAATTGGCAAGGTTGTGGGTTTCGGAGGTGGACATCACCAAATTCAATTCATCTGCACGCGACTCCATCGCACGCTCCGCGCCTCTGAGATTGGGCACCAACACGGTGTATTCAACCCCTGGCGCACGCTGAATGCGCCCCATCACCTCTTCGGCATCGCGCAGCATCGGGATGGCTTTTGGCGAGGTGAACGAGGTGGCTTCGATCTTGGCGTAGCCGCACTGGCTCAGTGCATCAATAAGCGCGACTTTGTCGTCTGTCGAAATGAACTCAGGTTCGATTTGAAAGCCATCGCGCGTGACGACCTCATTGAAATAAATGCGCGTCATGCCACGATTCCTTTCTCTTTCAACACTTGAATTTGCGCCGCCGTTAAACCAATTTCATTCAACACAGCATCCGTGTCTTGCCCGATCGTGGGCGCATTGCGGCGATGGCTGCCGGGGGTACGTGAGAGTTTGGGGATGATGCCCGGCACGGCCAGCGATGAGCCGTCATCCATCTGCACGTGTTGAATCATGCCGCGCGCTTGGTAATGAGGGTCTGCCGCAATATCAGCCACGGTGTAGATGCGACCTGCGGGGACACCGACAGCATCCAAAGCCTCGAGCACTTGTGCCACCGTAAGTTGTGCAGCCCACACACCAATGGCCGCATCAATTTCGGCCACACGTTTCACACGGCCAGCGTTGTCGGTCAGCGCGGGATCATTGCCTAAATCATCACGCCCCATCGTGTGCATGAGGCGTTTGAAAATGCTGTCACCATTGCCTGCAATCAATACATAGCCTTCGTCTTTGCAACGGTACGCATTACTGGGTGCAATACCGGGCAAAGCGCTGCCCGCCGCTTCACGCACCGCACCAAAGGCGCCGTATTCGGGCAGCAAACTTTCCATGCAGTTGAAGACAGCCTCGTACAACGCCACATCAATCACTTGGCCTTGGCCACTTTTTTCGCGCTCGTGGAGCGCCGTCAAAATGCCAATCACGCCGTGCAACGAAGCCAGCGTGTCGCCAATGCTGACGCCCACGCGCACCGGCACACGTCCAGGCTCAGCCGTGAGGTGCCGCAGCCCACTCATCGCCTCAGCCACCACGCCAAAACCGGGTTTGTCGCGATAGGGGCCAGTTTGGCCATAGCCGCTGATGCGCAACATGATGAGGCGTGGGTTGATGGCCAGCAGTTCATCAGGGCCTAAACCCCAGCCCTCCATCGCGCCAGGGCGGAAGTTTTCAATCAGCACATCCGCATCTTTGGCGAGTTGGCGAACGATGTCTTGTGCAGCTTTGTCTTTCAGGTCCAGCGCGACAGAGCGCTTGTTGCGCGATTGCACTTGCCACCACACGGACGTACCGTCTTTGAGCAAGCGCCATTTGCGCAAAGGATCACCGGTTTTGGGCGTTTCGATCTTCACCACATCCGCACCAAAATCGGCCAGTGTTTTGGCAGCGAAGGGGCCCGCAATCAGCTGCCCGAGTTCGACCACTTTCAGTCCTGTTAACGCACTCATGGTTTTAAGAGAAATAAATCAAACATGGCGGGACTATAAAAACAAAACGCGCCGCAAGGAATTGCTATTCCGTAGAATTTCCTTCGCGTTTCGCGAAGGGTAAAAATCACGCCATGAAAAAAATCTTCAACTTAAGCCGGTTCGACTTTGTCACCTTGCGCCTTTTCTGCGCAGTTGCACAAACAGGCAGCATCACCAAAGGCGCTGAGACCTGTCATCTGGCGCTGTCAGCGGCCAGTCGCCGTTTGTCTGACTTCGAGTCAGCGACAGGCTCACAACTGCTTGAACGCAGCAAGAAAGGTGTGCAACTCACCCCCGCAGGGCATTTGGCTTTGCAGCACTGCATTCGTTTGTTTCAAGGCTTAGAGCGCTTCAACAGCGAGCTGAGCGATTACTCACAAGGCATCCGTGGCCATGTGCGCTTGTGGGCCAACATGTCGTCCCTCACCGAATACTTGCCCAATATTCTTCATGCTTTTTTATCTGACCACGCCGATATCGTGGTGGAGCTGGAGGAGCAACTCAGTGGCGACATCGCACGCGCATTGGTAGACGGCATCGCCGATATTGGCGTACTGGCCAATGAAACACCCATGGATGGGCTGACCGTTTTGCCGTTTCAGACCAACGAACTGGTGTTGCTGTGCCACGCCAATCACCCGCTTGCCAAGCGTAAAAAAGTAGATTTCAAAACATGCCTGCAATACGAATTTGTCGGTTTGAACCGAGGCAGCTCGCTGCTGGAGCTCACTTCACGCGCAGCTGAGAAAGAAGGGCAACACATGCACATGCGTGTGCAAGTGAGGAGTTTTGATGCCATGTGTCACATGATCGCGGCGGGTTTAGGGGTCGGCGTACTACCGCTTGGCGCTTGCGTCAGCCAAGTGGCGTCCTTGAAGCTGAGAGTCATTCCACTTCAAGACGCTTGGGCCAAACGCAAATTGGTCGTGGCCTTCAACCCTCAACGCGAGCTATCGCCCTCAGCGCAATTGCTGATGCAGCAACTCACCGCAACATAAGCGTAACTAGGGCAAGAATGCGAGGCTGAGCCACCGCACCATGTCGCCAATGACTCACCGTAGGAGGGCTTTATTTCATTGGGATGAATTCGCACCAGCGCTCCCGCATAAAATTATGGGCTCCACCTAAGGAAGATTCATGGGACGCACCCTTTACGACAAGATTTGGGACGAGCACGTCGTCCACACCGAAGAAGATGGCACATCCATCCTCTACATTGACCGCCATTTGGTGCACGAAGTCACCAGCCCGCAAGCGTTTGAGGGCATTCGCCAAGCAGGCCGCAAAGTCTGGCGCGTCAGCTCGATCGTGGCCACCGCCGACCACAACACGCCCACCACGGGCTGGGAGCTGGGCTACGACGGCATCACCGACCCGATCAGCAAAGAACAAATCACCACGCTGGACAGCAACATGGCCGAGTTCGGCTCTGCCGCGTTCTTTCCGTTCATGTCCAAGCGCCAAGGCATCATCCATGTGATTGGCCCTGAAAACGGCGCCACCCTGCCCGGCATGACCGTGGTGTGCGGCGACAGCCACACCTCCACCCACGGCGCGTTTGCCGCGTTGGCCCACGGCATCGGCACCTCTGAGGTCGAGCATGTCATGGCCACGCAAACCTTGTTGGCCAAAAAAGCCAAGAACATGCTCATCAAAGTCGAAGGCACGCTGGCCAAAGGCGTGACCGGCAAAGACGTGGTGCTGGCCATCATCGGCAAGATCGGCACGGCGGGCGGCACGGGCTACACCATTGAGTTTGCGGGCTCTGCCATTCGCTCACTCAGCATGGAAGGCCGCATGACGGTGTGCAACATGGCCATCGAAGGCGGCGCGCGCGCTGGCTTGGTGGCGGTGGACGACAAAACCATCGAGTACGTCAAAGGTCGTCCGTTGTCTCCCACTGGTGTCGAATGGGACCAAGCCGTGGCGTACTGGAAAACCTTGCACTCCGACCCCGACGCCAAGTTTGACGCCGTGGTGGAGCTCAAGGCTGAAGACATCTTGCCGCAAGTCACTTGGGGTACCTCGCCTGAAATGGTGCTCGACATCAACGGCATCGTGCCCGATCCGGACAAAGAAAAAGACGCCAACAAACGCGCAGCCATCGAACGTGCATTGACCTACATGGACCTGCAACCCGGCAAAGCGCTGAACGATTTGTTTGTGGACAAAGTGTTCATTGGCTCTTGCACCAACAGCCGCATTGAAGACATGCGCGAAGCCGCTGCCGTGGTGAAAAAACTTGGCCAAAAAGTCGCTAAGAACATCAAGCTCGCTTTGGTGGTGCCGGGCTCTGGCTTGGTCAAAGCACAAGCTGAAGCTGAAGGCCTGCACGAGATTTTCAAAGCCGCTGGCTTTGAGTGGCGCGAGCCCGGTTGCTCCATGTGTTTGGCCATGAACGCCGACCGCTTGGAGCCCGGTGAGCGCTGCGCCTCCACCAGCAACCGCAACTTTGAAGGCCGTCAAGGCAACGGTGGCCGCACCCATTTGGTCAGCCCCGCTATGGCAGCTGCCGCCGCCATTCACGGCCACTTTGTGGACGTGCGTAAGTTCGCTTAATCAGGAGATCCGTGATGAACAAACTTCTGTTGGTAATTTTGGGCCTTGTGGCGGTAGTGGGCCTCAGCGCTTGCAACACCATGCGCGGTATTGGCCAAGATGTGCAAAAGGCCGGAACGGCCATTGAAGACGCAGCGAAGAAAAAATAATGCAGAAATTCACTTTACACAAAGGCATCGTGGCCCCCATGGACCGCGAGAACGTCGACACCGACGCCATCATCCCCAAGCAGTTTTTGAAGTCCATTCGCAAGACGGGCTTTGGCCCCAACTTGTTTGACGAGTGGCGCTACTTGGACCACGGCGAACCCGGCCAAGACCCCGCCAGCCGCAAGCCCAACCCCGACTTTGTGCTGAACCAACCCCGGTATCTGCCAGGCGCGTACCGCACCGAAGGCGCATCTATCTTGCTCGCACGCAAGAACTTTGGCTGCGGTTCGTCACGCGAACACGCACCTTGGGCGATTGACCAATACGGTTTCCGTGCTGTGATTGCACCCAGCTTTGCAGACATCTTCTTTAACAACTGTTTCAAAAACGGCTTGCTGCCCATCGTGCTGCCCGAAGCCACGATTGAGCTGTTGTTCAACGAAGTGCACGCCTTCCCCGGCTACGAGTTGACGATTGATTTGGAAAACCAAGTCATCGTTCGCCCCCAAGGCGAGACCATTCCATTTGAAGTGCAAGCCTTCCGCAAATACTGCTTGCTCAATGGCTTTGACGACATTGGCCTGACCCTGCGCCAGTCCGACAAAATCAAAGCCTTTGAAGCCGAGCGCTTGGCCACCAAGCCTTGGTTGGCGCACACGATGTAAATCCACTTAGAAGAACAACTCATGAAAATCGCAATCCTTCCCGGCGACGGCATCGGCCCAGAAATCGTGGCCGAAGCGGTCAAGGTCTTGAACGTCCTCGACCTCAAGTTTGAAACCGAATCAGCCTTGGTCGGCGGTGCCGCATTTGACGCACACGGCCACCCTCTGCCCGAAGCCACGCTCAAGTTGGCGATGGATGCCGACGCTGTGTTATTCGGCGCTGTGGGCGACTGGAAATACGACACGCTCGACCGCCCTCTGCGCCCCGAGCAAGCCATTTTGGGCCTGCGCAAGAACATGGGCCTGTTCGCCAACTTCCGCCCTGCGATTTGCTACGAGCAATTGGTGGGCGCATCGAGCTTGAAGCCTGAGCTGATTTCTGGCTTGGACATTTTGATCATCCGCGAACTGACCGGTGACATTTACTTTGGTCAACCCCGTGGTCGCCGCGTGGCCACCGACGGCCACTTCCCAGGTACTGAAGAAGCGTTTGACACCATGCGCTACTCCAAGCCCGAGATTGAGCGCATTGCACACGTTGCGTTCCAAGCCGCGCGCAAGCGCAAAGCCGCAGGCTTCGAGGGCCGCGTGACCAGCGTGGACAAAGCCAACGTGCTGGAAACCTTCCAATTCTGGAAAGACGTGGTGAGCGAAGTGGGCAAAGAGTACCCAGACATCGCCTTGGACCACATGTACGTGGACAACGCCGCCATGCAACTGGTGAAAGAGCCCAAGCGCTTTGACGTGGTGGTGACCGGCAATATGTTTGGCGACATCTTGAGCGACGAAGCGTCGATGCTCACGGGCTCAATCGGCATGTTGCCCTCCGCTTCTTTGAACTCAAAGAACCAAGGCTTGTACGAACCCAGCCACGGCAGTGCGCCCGACATTGCTGGCAAAGGCGTGGCCAACCCCTTGGCCACTATCTTGAGCGCCGCCATGATGCTGCGCTTTAGCTTGAACCAAGCAGCAGCCGCTGACCGCATCGAAGCAGCCGTGCAACACGTGCTGGCCCAAGGTCTGCGCACTGGCGACATCTACAGCGAAGGCACCACCAAAGTGGGCACGGCACAAATGGGTGATGCGGTGGTGAAGGCGCTTCGCTAAAACGCACCAAGACGCGGGCAGCACACCCGCGGCCTCGCGTCTTCGCTCGCTCAAGTTACTGCGCCACCAAGTGGTTGCGCAGCACCCCCAACCCCGTAATTTCTACCTCCACGACATCGCCTGCATGCAGGCGGGGGGATTTGCCATCGGTGCCCATCCAAATCACATCACCAGGATGCAAGGCGATGTACTGGCTCATGCGACTGATGAACGTGCGAATACCAAACAGCATCTCTGACGTACGGAAATGAGTACAGACTTTACCGTTCACACGCACCGTGGTTTGAGCCGCCTCTAAGTCAAACTCGGTTTCAATCCATGGCCCCATTGGCTTGAAGGTGTCGGCATTTTTGGCACGCCAAAACGTGCGGTCTGAAGCCTGCCAAAGGCGCTCACTGATGTCATTGCCAATGGTGTAACCAAACACGCAGGACAGCGCCTCGTTTTCAGTCAAGTTCTTGCCCTTTTTGCCAATCACCACCACCACCTCACCTTCGTACTCGACTTGCTGTGCATCTGCGGGAATGATCACCGCCTCGTCGTGTGCCACCAACGCATTCACGGCGCGGTAACCGATATCAGCTTGCGTTGGAATGGCAGGTGTGACGCCTATTTTTTCAGCATACTCATGGATGTGCTTGACGTAGTTAAGACCCGCCGCATAGAACGTGCGCGGCACCACTGGAACCTCGATCTTGACGTCACTCAAGTGGTAAGTGCGTCCCGTGAATTGCCACGTCTCCCAAGGAATGCCTTGTACTTCTTGGATGTGGTCATCCTCAGCCAAAACTCCATAGGACGCAGCGGCATCGGACGCAGAAAAATAAAGCCATTTCATGGGATGTACCTCGTGTCCTTTTACTCAGCTTTGATGTTGGCGCTGCGTATCAGTTGCGCCCAACGGGTGCGGTCTTGCGCCAACCAATCTCTGTATTCGGTCGGCCCCAGATGTTTCACCTCAGCGCCTAAGGCGCGCAGTCGCGTTAATGTGGCGGGCTTGGCAAGCGCGGCAACAACGGCCGCATTGAGCTTGTCAACCACGGGCTTTGCAACCCCGGCGGGAGCCAAGATGCCAATAGGTTGCGCATAGTCCTCAAAGCCAGGAAATCCGAGCTCGGACATGGTGGGTGTCTGCGGATAGTCGGGATGGCGCACGGCTGTGGTCGTGGCCAGGATGCGCAGTTTGCCGCTTTTGACGGAGTCCGCGACGCCGATCATGGGGTAGAACATGAAGTCGACACGACCCGCCATGACCTCTGTCAACGCAGGTCCATTTCCCTTGAAGGGAATGTGGTTCATTTGTGTCTTCGATCTTTGCTCCAACAACGCCGTCGCCAAGTGCGCGGATCCCCCTGAGCCAGCGGTGCCGTAGCTGACCGCCTGAGGTTGCGTTTGCGCTTTTTTGAGCAACTCACCCAAAGTCTTGTAAGGCGAATCTGCGGCCACCACAATCAGTTGCGGCAGCACGGCCACCATGGCAACTGGGGTGAAGTTTTTGATAGGGTCGTACTTGATGCGATCCGGTTGCAACAGTGGGTTCACATTGTGTGAAATTGTGTTGACGATGAGCGTGTAACCGTCAGGCGCTGCATTTTGAACAAACTCAGTGGCGATGTTGCCGTTGACGCCCGGTTTGTTATCCACCACCACGGCTTGCCCCAGAAAAGTTCCCAGGTCTTGTCCCAGCACGCGAGCCAACACATCTGTCGGTCCACCCGCGCTGTAGCCCACCATCAGTCGAATGGGTTTCGTGGGGTAATCGTTTTGCGCACACACAGGCACCGCAGCGGCCCCCAATGATGCGGCCATCACGAGAGCGGTGTAACGCAACAGCACGCGACGTGTGGTCTTGAAATTTTTCATGCATGTCTCCTTTGTGATTTTTTTGTAAATACAGGGTTGAACTAAAACTGATTAGGCAGGCAGCGGCGCAGCAAGTCGGGGGTGAGTTGTGCGATGTTCTGTGCACCACACAGTCGCAATGTACGCAACAACTCGTCATGCAGGATGTCCAAAGAGCGCTGAGCGCCCTGTTCACCCGCAGCAACCGCACCATACAAAGTGGCACGACCCAACAACACCCCTGTAGCACCCAATGCCAAAGCCTTGGCCATGTCGGTGCCTCGTCGAATGCCACCATCGAGCAACACCGGCACACGCTGGGCCACACCTTGCAACACCTCAGGCAAGGCTTGCAGCGTCGCGACTGCGCCATCCAATTGACGCCCACCATGATTCGACACCACGATGGCATCGACCCCCATCGTCGCTAGACGATCGGCATCTTGCGCACGCGTCACGCCTTTGACAATCAATTTGCGCGGCCAGCGATCACGCACTTGAGCCAACCGAGCCCAGTCAAATGAGGGGTCATAACTGCGCCCCACAGAGGAGGCAATGGCCGTCGCACTGGTGGCGGTAGCCTCTAACCCGCGCAGGTTCTCCATCACTGGCATGCCGCGCAGCAGCATGCCCAGTGCCCACCGAGGGCACGAGGCAAAATCCAGCATGTTGCGCATTGAAAAACGAAACGGAATTGAGAAGTGGTTGTTGAAATCACGTTCACGCTTTCCCCCTACAGGCAAATCAACGGTGATCATCAAAGCTTCGTAATCTGCCGCACGGGCACGCTCAATCAAGCGCCAAAAGAAAGCTTGATCACGCAACACATAGGCCTGAAACCAATGCCTACCCGGCGCTTGGCTGGCGATGGTTTCAATGCTGGTGGTGGCGCTGGTCGAGAGCGTGTAGGGAATCCCTAAATGTGCTGCCGCACGCGCCAAAGCCACATCGGCGTGGCGATAACCAAAACCTGCAGCGCCCGTCGGCGCAATGGCAGCGGGCATCGCCGCCGGTGCCCCCAACAAAGTGCAGGCTGTCGAAGCCTGAGCCACATCGACCAGCACGCGAGGTGAAAACTGCCACTGTGTGTAAGCCTGCCGATTGCCCACCAAAGTGGACTCATGTTCCGCGCCACCGTCGTAAAAATCAAAGACAGCACGGGGCAGGCGACGACGGGCTAACGCCCTCAAGTCATCTATGGCATAGCAATCCTCAACACGGCGCGGCGCATGTGCATGGCGATGTGTCACGCGGCTTGTCCTTGCGTCGTCTCTTGTGTCACAGCATGCGGCGTCCCATCTTCATGAAAGAAACGCGTGGCCATCACTTGACAGCGCTTGATCAGGCGAGGTTCATCGGGACGGTAGTCTGGAATCGCGTTGTGGATGGTGCCCATGTTGTCCCACATCAACACATCGTTCGTTTGCCAACGATGGGCATAGCGGTACTCAGGTTTGATTTGATGCGCAAACAAAAAGGCCAACGCTTCTTCGCTCTCTTGCTCGCTCATGCCGTGGATGCGCACGGCATAGCCCGGGTTGCAGTACAGCACGCGCTGACCCGTGATAGGGTGCAACAAAAAGACGGGGTGCGACACGGGTGGCTTTGCCGCACGTTGTTCGGGCGTCAGTGGGGGCCTAGTGCTGCCACGTTCACGACGCATCATTTCCCAAAATTTGTCGAAATCATGCAACACGGTCTTGCCTTCAAGACGCAACTTCCATTCCTGCGGCAAACCTTCATAAGCAGCATGCATATTGCAGAACTCGGTATTGCCAAGGGGTTGACCATCACGATGGGGAATCTTGATGCCATACAAGACATTGGTAAAAGCAATCATGCGGCTATATGACATGTCGGTGTGCCAATCTTGGCCCGCATCTGACAAGCCAAGTGGTTGACCGTTTTCGACAATGTTGGATAAGCGCATCACCTCAGGCATGTCAGGCTCTTGATACAGCCCAGCCACGTTGACCTCCAGCTGACCAAAACGTTGTGCAAAATTCTTCAACTGGGCGGAGGTGAGATCCTGTTTGGGATAACTCAACACACCGTACTGCCCCAAAGCTTCCAACAACACATTGAAAGTCTCATCAGACATGGGTTGCGCAAGATCTAGCCCCTCAACGCGCGCGCCGAGCGTCGCACCACTGGGAACAATACGGATGGTCATGATGTCTCCTTGATTCATTGTGAAAAAGTAAAAATTGCAATCAACTGCTGCTCAGCGATACGCCAGTCATACCCAGCATCGCGCCGAAACACCGTCGTTGTCTGGTTCAGCCGCAGAGGTGACGACACCAAGGGCAAGTTACCCTCGTACATGGGTGTTGGATAACGGTAGGCCGTCATGTAACTTTCCAACACCACGCGCTCTTGGCTGAACTCACGAACATGGCTGTTCGTCATGACATGGCGCGTTTCACTACCCAATGGGCGCGCCTCCAAGGCCCCACGTACAGCCGCTTGACCCTCAAGCCACTGCCCTTGGCGAAACCAACGGCAATCCTCTGTGAACAGCGCCAACATGGCGTCGTAACGGCGCTCGTCCAGATGATGGAAGAACTGGTGCAACTGCTGCACCAAGGGAGCCAAGACCGTGGCCGCGTCAAAAGAAGAAACAGCATTCATTGTTTATGATTTGGCTACCTCACCAACGCATGAGGTTTGTTTGCCTGAGAAAATTCTAGAGACGAAACACCTAAACAACGTCTTGTTTTCAACAACCTCATGTTTCCAATTTGGAAACCAAGAAACACATGGAGTTCGAATAAATGGATCGTCTTCGCTGCCTGCAAGTGTTTACCGAAGTGGCGCGCTGCGGCAGCTTTGTGCGCGCCTCGACACAGCTATCACTCTCCAAATCGACCATCACCAAACACGTCGCCTGGCTTGAAGCCTCACTAGGCGCTCAATTGCTCAAGCGCAATGCCAAACAAGTGGCGCTCACCGAAGCCGGTATTCGCGTATTGGATGCCTCGCGTGACTTGCTGGAACGCTACGAAGCCATCGAAAGTGAAGTGCGCGATGCCATCCACCTGCCACGTGGCGCAATCCGCATAGGCACGCCCCCATCTTTTGGGGCGTACCACTTAATGCGCATGATTTCAACATTCACCCAACGCTACCCAGACATTGAGGTCACGGTGGTGTACGACGATGGCCACTCAGATTTGGTGACAGAGGCACTGGATCTGTCCATCCGCATTTCACCTTCACTGGAAGATGCCAGCTACGTCGCGCAATCGCTCATGAAGTCGCCACAAGTGGTGGTGGCCTCGCCTGCGTATTTGCAAACCTACGGACATCCCACTTTGGTGACAGAACTCAGTCGCCATAACTGCTTGGTGCACACCGTGAAATCAGGCGATGGCGTGTGGCGCTTCAAAGGAGACTCACCACAAGAGATTCGCGTCAGAGGCACCGTGCGGTCGAACTTGGGAGATGCATTGAAACAAGCCGCCATGCAAGGCTTAGGGATTTCAATTCATCCGTATTACATGGTGTCCGAAGAGCTGCAATCCGGCGCACTGGTGGCCTTGCTTGCCGAGTGCGAACCGGAAGCCATGGACATCAATGTGGTCTTCTCGACCCGTCGCAACATGCCTTCCCGCGTGCGGCATTTGCTGGAACATCTCAAAGAGTGGTCTCGCCACCCGCCCGAATGGGCATCGCCTGCCACCCGATTGGCACGGTTACCACAAAAAACGTGACTCGCCTCTGTGCTGGTGCTGTCAGCCAAGCCAAAGCCCTCATCCACTACAATTGACGCCATGTTTCACGCCCACTCGTTCTCTTTGAACTTCGCAGCCCTCGCACCGGTGGCTGCTCGTGCGCGCGTGATCACCCTCAAAACCACGACCATTAAGGGCTAAACAGCTCCGGTTCGTCGTGCGCCCCCCGGCCAGACGAGCCGGGCAAACAGTCTAGGTCTGGCACTGTTTTCTACATTTGAAAAGGCGTTGAAATGAGCAAGTTAGTAGGTTTAGTCGGTTGGCGCGGCATGGTCGGCTCGGTGTTGATCGACCGCATGGTTCAAGAAAAAGATTTCGATCTGATCGAACCCGTGTTCTTCTCCACGTCGAACGCGGGTGGCAAAGCCCCTGCGCAAGCCAAGAACGAAACCACGCTCAAAGACGCCAACGACATCGAAGCTCTGAAGAAGTGCGACATCGTGCTCACCTGCCAAGGCGGCGACTACACCAAAGAGGTGTACCCAAAGCTCCGCGCAGCTGGCTGGAACGGCCACTGGATTGACGCAGCCTCAAGCCTGCGCATGGCCGACGACGCCATCATCGTGCTCGACCCTGTCAACCGCAACGTGATCGACGCGGCCTTGAGCAAAGGCGGCAAGAACTGGATCGGCGGCAACTGCACCGTGAGCTTGATGCTCATGGGCTTGGGCGGCTTGTTCCAACACAACATGGTGGAGTGGGTCAGCGCCATGACTTACCAAGCGGCTTCGGGCGCGGGCGCACAAAACATGCGCGAGTTGCTGAGCCAAATGGGCGCATTGCACGACGCCGTGAAAGACGACTTGGCCAATCCCTCGTCTGCCATCTTGGACATCGACCGCAAAGTGTCGGCCACCATGCGCAGCGCCGAGTTCCCCACCAAAAACTTCCGCAACACCGCCTTGGCGGGCAGCTTGATTCCTTGGATCGACGTGCCCGTGGAACACGGCCAAAGCAAGGAAGAGTGGAAAGGCGGCGCCGAGTGCAACAAGATCTTGGGCAACCCAGCGTTCCGCACAGCGGGCTCGATCCCCATCGACGGTTTGTGCGTGCGCATTGGCGCGATGCGCTGCCATTCACAAGGCTTGACCATCAAGCTGAAAAAAGACGTGCCGATGGACGAGATCGAAAGCATCTTGGCCCAAGCCAACGACTGGGTCAAAGTGGTGCCAAACGTGCGCGAGATCAGCGAACGTGACCTGACACCCGCTGCCGTAACCGGCACATTGACCGTTCCCGTGGGTCGTTTGCACAAAATGGCCATGGGCAACGACTATCTTGGCGCATTCACCGTGGGTGACCAGCTTTTGTGGGGCGCTGCCGAGCCATTGCGCCGCATGCTGCGCATCCTGCTCGAAGCGTAAAACAAAGTAATATCTTTCGATATGAAAAAAGCCCACCGCTCTGCCTCCCATTTGTTCCAGCGATCCGCGTTGTGGGCTGTCTTGTCACTGTCGATGCTCGGCAGTGCGCAGGCGCTGACTTTGAGTCGCCCTGTCGTACAAAGCAAGCAGGGCGAGGCTTTGCGCGTGGAGATCGACGTCAGCGAAATCACCCTCGCTGAACAAATTGAACTTCAAGCCACGATTGCCAGCCCAGAGGTATACAAAGCCGCCAAAGTCGAATTGCCTTTGGTCAATGGCCAGCCCCTTGACGTTCAGCTGCAATTGTTGCGCCGCGACAACGGCTGGCTCTATTTAAAAATCACCAGCAAGCAAACCATCACCAGCAACTTCATAGATTTGCTGATCGATTTGCATTGGGCCACAGGCCGCTTGTTGCGTGACGTGAGTCTGTCGATTGACGACGGGAATGCCAAAAAGCCAACAGCACCTTTGCTGCCAGGCTATACCGGTCGTCGCAGCGATACGTCTGACATGCCATCGGTCTACAGCAAGAATGCAAAAGGTCAAAGTCAGGTCACCGTCAAACGCGGCGACACCGCCAGCAACCTGACCGCAAGCCAAACACCTGAAGGCGTGTCTCTAGAGCAAATGCTGCTCGCCTTATTGCACAGCAATCCCGATGCGTTTGTCGATGCCAACGTTAACCGCATGAAAGAAGGCGCTTTGCTCACCTTGCCCACGGAGCAAGAAGCCAAAGCCGTGTCACGCGATGAAGCACGACGTCAAATTCAGGTGCAAACCAAAGACTTTGAAGCCTACCGTGCAGAACTGGCAGCACGCGCTCCTGGTGGTGTGTTGCCAAAAGCAACCCGCGACAGTGCAGGCAAGCTAGAAGCCAAGGTTCAAAACAACAATGCCAAGACCAACCAAGACAAGTTGACCTTGGCAAAACCCGACAGCAAAGCCCATGCTGCCGAAGAAAAAATTGCTCAACAGCGCGAAGCGCAAGCTGTAGCAGCTCGTGCGGCCGAAATGAGCCGCAACATTGCCGAACTTGGCAAAATTGCAGCGGCCACGGTCACAGGCACAGCGGCTTCCGAACCAGCCTCTGGCGCGTTACCCGCGGAAATGCCCGCTAGCGTTGCATCTACCGACGACAACTGGGTCAACGACTTACGTGAACACAGCCTCACCCCTGCGGGCGCTGGCAGCTTGGTGGTCTTGTTGGTATTGGCTGGCTTGTGGCGTCGTCGTGCGATGAAAAAATCTGAGGGCGACGACAACATTGAGGGTTTGCCGCCTTTGAACGTGAAGTTCAACTTAGACCTGCCAGAACACGACAGCAAAGACCCCGTCGAACGCGGTTACATCCACGAGATAGCCACGCATACGCAAGAAGCGCACGAGCACCCGCACGACCATGAGCACCACGCCCATGACGAAGATGATCTCGAAGAAGACCCCGCGGACAGCGCCCCGCAACCCGCTCGTCCCACCATGGGAATCCCGAATATTTCTTTGGACTTAGACGACGCAGTAACCAGCCCTTACCAAGTCCGCATCGACTTGGCTGATGAGCTGTGGAATTTGGGCCAACTGCATACCAGTCGCGCGTTGATGGAAGAAGTGGCCAACGAAGCCTCTGGCGCTGACAAAGAAAAAGCCCTCAAGTGGCTGGCTGAACGAGGCTAAGCCGCATGCGCATCGCGATGGGCTTGAGCTACAACGGCCAAGCCTACGAAGGCTGGCAAAGCCAGACCTCGGGTAAAACAGTGCAGGACAAGCTTGAGAAAGCGCTATCCAAGTTCACCCAAAACCCCGTCTCTACCCTGTGTGCAGGCCGCACCGATGCCGGTGTGCATGGTCTCATGCAAGTCATTCACTTTGACACCGAGTTGGACCGCACGCCTTACTCATGGGTGCGCGGCACCAACCGCTATTTGCCACTCGACATTGCCGTGCAATGGGCGCGTGAAATGCCGCGCGAATTTCACTGCCGTGGCAGCGCCATTGCGCGCCGTTATGCCTATGTGGTGCTGGAGTCGGCTGTGCGCCCCAGTGTTGAGGTGGGTCGCGTGGGCTGGGTGTACCGCCCGCTCGACCTCGAAGCCATGCAAAAAGCTGCGCAGTATTTGATGGGCGAGCACGATTTCACCTCGTTTCGCGCCTCCAGCTGCCAAGCCCTCACGCCCGTCAAAACCATGATGCGCATCGACATCACCCGCAAAAGCACGCAGCCCGGCTCGGCCGTGTGGCGCTTTGAGTTTGAAGCCAGCGCGTTTTTGCACCACATGATTCGCAACCTCATGGGCTGCTTTGTGAAGATTGGCAGTGGCGACAAACCGCCCGAGTGGATGGCCGAAGTGCTGGCCGCCCGCGACCGCGATGCCGCCGCCCCCACCTTCAGCCCCGATGGTTTGTATTTCTTGGGCCCCCGCTACGACGCACAGTGGGATTTGCCTGACCGTACCCCTGCGTATGATGGATTGCCATGAACCGCACGCGTATCAAAATTTGTGGCCTCACCTGTGAGCAAGACGTCGACGCCGCCGTGGCCGCAGGCGTGGACGCCATTGGCTTTGTCATGTACGCACCCAGCCCGCGTGCGGTGACGGTGGAGCGTGCGGCCGAGCTGGCCTTGCGCCTGCCTGCCTTCGTCACGCCCGTGCTGTTGTTTGTGAACGAAACGCCCGAGGCCATTGCCCACGCCTGTGTGCAAATTCCTGGCGCGTGGCTGCAATTCCACGGCGACGAAACGCCCGACCATTGCCGCAAGATTGCCCGCACCTTGGGCCGTCGCTGGATTCGCGCCGCGCGCATCCCGCTAGAAACCCCAGCAGGCGAAGCACCCTTCGACCTCTTAAAATACGCGCAAGATTACTCAGACGCCCAAGCGGTGCTGCTCGACGCCCATGTCGACGGCTACGGCGGCGGCGGCAAAACATTCAATTGGTCACAGCTTCCTCCAAACGTCAACGCTCACCTCGTCTTGTCTGGTGGACTCAACGCTGCCAACGTGACCGATGGCATTCGTGCGCTGCGTCACCACGGCCATTCGTTGGCCGTTGACGTGAGCTCTGGCGTGGAATCGGCCAAAGGCATCAAAGATGCGACCAAGATTCACGCATTCGTCAGAGCCGTTCGCGCAGCAGACGCAGAGCATCCGCTCTAGACCTTCTCCCCTTTTTGTTTGAAGCACTTGGGCGCACTGTGACGAAGCAGTTCTCCTAAGACATTTTTTGCAGGCAACCTATGTCGAACTACCAACAACCCGACTCACGAGGCCACTTTGGCATCTACGGCGGCAGCTTCATCAGCGAAACGCTGACCCACGCCATCGAAGAGCTGAAAGAGGCTTACGCCAAATACCAACACGACCCCGCGTTCATCGCCGAGTTCAAGTCGGAACTGGCCCACTTTGTGGGCCGCCCTTCACCCATCTACCACGCCGCCCGCATGAGCCGTGAAATGGGTGGCGCGCAAATCTTCTTGAAGCGTGAAGACCTGAACCACACCGGCGCACACAAGATCAACAACACCATCGGCCAAGCCATGCTCGCCAAGCGCATGGGCAAGCCCCGCGTGATTGCCGAAACCGGCGCAGGCCAGCACGGCGTGGCCACCGCCACCATTTGCGCACGCTACGGTCTGGAATGCGTGGTCTACATGGGCGCAGAAGACGTGAAGCGTCAAAGCCCCAACGTCTACCGCATGAAGCTCTTGGGCGCGACGGTGGTCCCAGTGGAGAGCGGCAGCCGCACTCTCAAAGACGCGCTCAACGAAGCCATGCGCGACTGGGTGGCCAACGTGGACAACACCTTCTACATCATCGGTACCGTGGCCGGCCCACATCCCTACCCGATGATGGTGCGCGATTTCCAAAGCGTGATTGGTGAAGAGTGCCTCACGCAAATGCCTGAGATGTTCAAGAGCCTGAAGATGGCCACCTCCTCCGATGACATGCAACCTGATGCCGTCGTCGCCTGCGTGGGCGGTGGCAGCAATGCCATGGGCATTTTCTACCCCTACATCGACCACGCGAACACCCGCCTCATTGGCGTGGAAGCCGCAGGCGAAGGCATGGACACCGACCGTCACTCGTGCTCGTTGCAGCTCGGTGCACCCGGCGTGTTGCACGGCAACCGCACCTACATCTTGCAAGACGAGAACGGTCAAATTACTGAAACGCACAGCGTGAGCGCTGGCCTTGACTACCCCGGCGTGGGCCCCGAGCACGCGTTCCTCAAAGACATAGGCCGCGCCGAGTACGTGGGCATCACCGACAAAGAAGCGCTGGAAGCCTTCCACTACTTGTGCCGCACCGAAGGCATCATCCCCGCGCTGGAATCGAGCCATGCTGTGGCCTATGCCATGAAGCTGGCCAAGACCATGAAGCCCGAGCAATCCATCTTGGTCAACCTCTCGGGCCGTGGCGACAAAGACATTGGCACCGTGGCCGACCTGAGTGGCGCAGACTTCTTCTGCCGCCCCAGCTGCCAAGGCCAATCGGTCAAAGGTGGCCCGACAGAACAAACCGTGAAAATTGTGAAGTGAGCAGCACCATGAGCAGAATTGACGCCACCCTCGCCGCCCTCAAAACCCAAGGCCGCAAAGCCCTCATCCCCTATGTGATGGCAGGCTTTCCACAAGCCAACATCACGCCCGCCCTCATGCACGGCATGGTGGACGCAGGCGCTGACATCATCGAACTGGGCGTTCCTTTTAGCGACCCCATGGCCGACGGCGCTGTGATTCAAAAAGCAGGCGAAGCCGCGCTGCGTTTTGGCATTGGTACCGTCCAAGTGCTGGACATGGTGCGCGAATTCCGCAAGACCAACACCACCACCCCTGTGGTGCTGATGGGCTACGCCAACCCCGTGGAGTGCTACAACCTCAAACACGGCGCAGACTCGTTCGTCAAAGATGCGTCTGCCGCTGGCGTAGACGGCGTGCTCATCGTCGACTACCCACCCGAAGAGTGCGAAGAGTTCGCCGCCACCCTGCGCGCGCACAGCATGGACCTGATCTTCTTGCTCGCGCCCACCAGCACCGACCAACGCATGGAGCAAGTGGCACGCATTGCCAGCGGCTATGTGTATTACGTCTCGCTCAAGGGCGTGACGGGCGCTGGCAACCTCGACACCGACGCTGTTGAAGCCATGCTGCCGCGTATTCGCCAGCACGTACACATTCCCGTGGGTGTGGGCTTTGGCATTCGCGATGCGGCCACCGCCACCGCCGTGGGCCGCGTGGCCGATGCCGTGGTGATTGGCAGCCGCATCATCCAGCTGCTCGAAGCCGCGCCAGCAGGCCAAGAAGTGGCTGCGGCACATGCGTTTTTGACGGGCATTCGCCAAGCCTTGGACGCTTAAAGCACCACTTTTGGCCGCACCTACCCCGCCCGTTAAAATCCATCAATTCCAAAAGAACTGACGAAAGGCTCACCATGAGTTGGCTCGAAAAACTGCTTCCCCCAAAAATTCAACACACCGAACCGTCTGAGCGCCGCAGCGTGCCCGAAGGTGTGTGGGTCAAGTGCCCCAGCTGCGAGACCGTGCTCTACAAGAGCGACTTGCAAGCCAACCACAACGTCTGCCCCACGTGCAGCCACCACCACCGCATGAGCGCCCGCGACCGCTTGGACATGTTCCTCGACGCCGAAGGCCGCTACGAAATCGGTCAAGAGGTACTGCCCGTGGACGCCTTGAAGTTCAAGGACAGCCGCAAGTACCCCGAGCGCCTGAAAGAAGCCATGCAAAACACGGGCGAAACCGACGCCTTGGTGGTCATGGGTGGCGCGGTGCACAACATCAACGTGGTCGTGGCCTGTTTTGAATTCGACTTCATGGGCGGCTCGATGGGCTCGGTCGTGGGCGAGCGCTTTGTGCGCGGCGTGCATGCCGCCATTGAACAAAAAGTGCCGTTCATTTGCTTCACCGCCACCGGTGGCGCACGCATGCAAGAGGGCTTGCTCTCGCTCATGCAAATGGCCAAGACCAACGCCTCGCTCACCCGTTTGTCCAAAAAAGGCTTGCCTTACATCGCCGTGTTGACCGACCCCACCATGGGCGGCGTGTCAGCAGGTTTTGCGTTTGTGGGTGACGTGGTCATCGCCGAACCCAACGCCCTGATTGGATTTGCCGGTCCCCGCGTGATTGAAAACACCGTGCGCGTGACCTTGCCACAAGGCTTCCAGCGCGCCGAGTTCTTGCAAGAAAAAGGCGCCATCGACATGATTTGCGACCGCCGTGAATTGCGCAAAACCATCGCCAGCACCTTGGCCATGTTGCAACGCCAGCCTGCAGACGCTGTGGCTTGAAATATGATGTCACCCTTGGTTGATGCACTTTGTAGCCTTGGATGATTGCATTGGGTGCTAGGCTAAGTTGGATGGGCCACCGCTGAAAAGCGGTGGCTTTTTTCATTTGAATACCTAAGAATTCACCTATGAAGTTCGATCACCTATTTTTTGCGATGCATCAATAAACCCGCACAAGCAAAACCGTAAGCTGCAAGTCAACCATGATTAAAGGAGACTTGTATGACATTTTTAGATTGGGTGAGAGGTCCGTTGCTCGGGCTCTCGCTGACCATCTTTGTCTTGGGTGTCGCATGGCGCATTTACGCGCTGTGGTGCATGCCCGTTTCACACAAGCCGCAAGCCCATGAACGCGAAGCCTTTGGCACATCCGCCGCGGCATCATCTGCAGCCAAGCGCATGGTCCCCAAAGGCGGGTTTCACCCCAGCGCCACGCTGGCCACGGTCAACCCCTACATCTTTCACATGGGCTTGTTTGTGGTGTTCTTCACCTATGCGCCACACATCGCTTTTTTACAGCGGCTCATTGGCATCAGCTGGCCAGCCTTGCCTGATGCGGTGATGTATCTCAGCGCAGCGGCCACCATCGTGTCCTTGCTGATCGCCATTTTGTTTCGCGTCACCGACCCCGTGCTCAAGCGCATTTCTAGCGCTGACGACTACATCACTTGGACCGTGACCTTCTTGCCCTTCGTCACAGGCATGGCCGTGCTCAACGACACCTCGGCAGCCCTCTTGGCGCGCGACCATGTGATCTACGGCGGCCCATTGGCGCTGCATCTGCTTTCGCTTGAATTGCTGCTCATTTGGTTCCCATTTGGCAAGCTGATGCACGCCTTCTTAGCCTTCCCCACCCGCATGCAACTGGCCACCTTCTTTGGCCGCCGAGGAGTACGGTCATGATCAATATGGATGTGTTTCGTGGCTTTTTAGAAGCCATTCACCACCTGCCAGAAATGGCACAACCCGACCATTTGACCGATGCCGAACGCCTGAGCAAAGCCAAAGCGGTCATGCGCAGCAAAATGGACCGCTCGCTCGCTCTGGACTTAGAAGCCTGTGTGAGCTGTGGCTATTGCTCGGAAGCTTGCCACTTCTACCAAAGCACCCATGACCCCAAATACACGCCCAGTCGCAAACTCGATTTGCTGCGCCGCGTGCATGCCCGCGAGACATCGGCCTTCGCGCCCATCAAGCGCTTGTTCACCCCCGACATCACGGTGGACGACCTCAAAGAATGGCAAGAACTTTGCTACGACAGCTGCACCGAATGTGGCCGCTGCAGCATGATTTGCCCTATGGGCGTCAACACGGCCCGTGGCGTGAACGTGATGCGCGAAGCCCTGTTTGAAGCCGGTTTAGCTCCGCTTGAACTCACCGCTGTGGCCCAAGAACAAGCAGGCCGAGGCACCGTGTTTGGCGTAGGCCAAGCCGAGCTGATGAAAGCCATTGAGCAAATGGAAGTGCAAGGCATCTCTGTCCCCGTCGACCTGCCCCAAGCCGATGTGATGGTGGTGACCTCGGTCATCGATGTGCTGCTATACCAAGACGCACTCATGGGTACAGCCAAAATCTTGAACCACTTGGGCGTGAAATGGACACTGCGCTCGGCCGGATTTGAAGGCGCCAACTTTGGCCTGCTCTCGGGCAGCGAAGCCTTGCAAAAACAAGCCAGCAAACGCTTGGTCGATGAAGCCTTGGCCGTGAATGCTAAAACCGTGTTGATTCCTGAATGCGGCCACGCCTACCCCGCCATGCGCTGGGAGGCTCGCCTAGACAACGGTGCGCCCTTGCCGTTTGAAGTGATGGCCGTGTCGGAATACGTGGGCCAGCAAATCAACCAAGGCCACTTGAAGTTGTTGCCCGGCGACCCATCACGACGCGTGACCTACCACGACGCCTGCAAACTCGCCCGCCACGGCGGGGTGATGCATGAGCCACGTGACGCCCTCAAAGCGCTGGGCGTGGACTTTGTCGACACCCAACCCACCGGCGAACACAACTGGTGCTGTGGCGGCGGTGCGGGCGCATTCTTGATCAACCGTGCCGAAGGCCTTCGCCACAAAGCATGGCAAATCAAACGCGAGCAAGTCGAAGCCACGGGCGCTGAAACCGTGGCCGTGTCGTGCGGCAGCTGCCGCCTTAACTTCATGGCTGGGGCTGAAAAAGACCAATGGCCCGTGAAGATTGAAAGCGTGGTGGCTATGGTGGCGCAGCAACTACCGCCTACCAGCGAACACCAAATACGCCCGCTCGCTTAAATTTGAACCCACCGTTGCAAGACGGTGGGTTTTTTCTTATGGGGGAGCTAACACGGTCGCTTTATGCGCGCTTGCCCCAAATCACCAGCGCTATGCCGCCCAGCGTCGCCACAGAGGCCCACACAAACTGCTCGGTCATCACCTCGCCCAGCAAAACAACGCCACTCAAAGCCGCAATGACAGGCACGCTCAACTGAATGGTGGCCGCTTGCGTGGCCTTGAGTGCGGGCAGCACCGAATACCAAAGGGCATAGCCTAGGCCCGACGTCACCGCGCCCGAGGCCACGGCATAGGCCACACCTTCGGCATCCCAATTCACATCCACGTAGGCGCTTGTTTGCATCACCGCATTGAGCGCCAAAGCCATCACCGCCGCACGCCAAAAGTTGCCCGCAGTCACCCGCGTCGGGTCACCCGCACCCTTGCCGCGCAGCGAATACACACCCCACGCCGCACCTGCCAACACCATCAGCGCAGCACCCAGCAGCGGTGGTGCAGCCAAGCCCGGCAGCATCAGCCCCACCAATCCTGCCAATGCCAGCACAAGGCCCAACCACTGCAAGCGCGCCAAACGCTCGCCCTGCCAAATGCCACGGCCAATCATCGTAGCCTGCACCGAGCCAAACAACAGCAACGCACCTGTGGCCGCACTCAGGCTGATATACGCCAACGAAAACCCAGCCGCATACACAAACAACGCCAACGCCGACCACCAGTTGCCAGCGCCCGTGCGGTCCTTACGGAAAGACCGAACAATCATCCAAAGCACCACAGCCCCCGACACCAAGCGAATCGACGTGAACGTGGCCGCGTCAATCGTGGTGTGTTTGAGCGCCATGCGACACAGCACCGAATTGCCGGCGAAGGCGAGCATCGTCACGAGGGTGAGTAAGGCGACACGCAAGGATATGAGTTGGGGCAACATAAGGACAGATGGTAGGTGTGGCAAACAACGCAAGGGTAGTACGTGCGGCGCTGAGTGCCTGCGCGAAACAGCTAGGGCTTCCACTTAAAATAAGCGGTTTGCTGCCTTTCACGTTTTGGGCAGCCCTTCCCCTACTCACGCCTCTTTAGATGTCTAACAACAACACCCCCGCCACGCCAGAAGCCGCTCCCATCGACGAAAACCAACTCATGGCCGAGCGCCGCGAAAAGCTCAAGGTCATGCGCGAGCGTCAAGCGGCGGGCCAAGGCGTTGCCTTCCCCAACGATTTCAAACCCGCGCACCACGCCGCCACCTTGCACGAGTTGCATGGCGACAAAACCTCCGAAGTGTTGACCGAAGAAGGTCAGTTCGCCAAAGTGGCGGGCCGCATGATGCTCAAGCGCGTCATGGGCAAGGCGAGCTTTGCCACGCTGCAAGACAGCACCGGCCGCATCCAGATTTACGTGACACGCGATGACGTGAGCGAAGACCTCTACGCCGATTTCAAACACTGGGACTTGGGCGACATCGTGGCCTGCGAAGGCAAGCTGTTCAAAACCCGCACCGGCGAGTTGTCGATTCACGCCACCCGCATCCGCATGCTGACCAAGAGCCTGCGCCCCATGCCCGACAAGTTCCACGGCGTGGCTGACCAAGAAATCAAATACCGCCAACGCTACGTCGATTTGATGACGGACGAAACCGCACGCAAGCGCTTCGTGGCACGCAGCAAAGCGGTCAGCGGCATTCGCGAGTTCATGGTGCAACACAACTTTTTGGAAGTTGAAACGCCCATGCTGCACCCCATTCCCGGCGGTGCCAACGCCAAGCCCTTCACCACACACCACAACGCGCTGGACCAAGAAATGTTCTTGCGCATCGCGCCTGAGTTGTACTTGAAGCGCTTGATCGTGGGCGGCTTTGAGCGCGTGTTCGAGATCAACCGCAACTTCCGTAACGAAGGTATCTCGGTGCGCCACAACCCCGAGTTCACCATGATGGAGTTCTACGCCGCGTATTGGAACTACCAAGACCTGATGCACTTCACCGAAGAGCTGGTGCGCGACGCCGCCATGAAGGCCGCTGGCACCTTGCTGCTGACCTACGGTGGCAAAGCCGTGGACTTGAGCCAGCCGTTTGAGCGCTTGACCATCCGTGAAGCTATTCTGAAGCACACCGAAGCGGGCGACAACGTGGACAACATCACATGGTTGATCAACGCTTTGCAGAAACTCGGTTTCAAAGAAGAGAAGGACAAACTCAGCACACGCAGCTTGGCCAGCTTGCAAGTGATGTACTTTGAAGAGACCGTGGAAGAAAAGCTGTGGCAGCCCACCTTCATCTGCGAACACCCCGTGGAAATTTCACCCCTGGCCCGCGCCAGCGACAACAAGCCCGATGTGACCGAGCGCTTTGAGCTCTACATCACGGGCCGCGAGTTCGGCAACGGCTTCAGCGAGTTGAACGACGCCGAGGACCAAGCCGCCCGCTTCCACGCCCAAGTGGTCGCCAAAGACAGCGGCGACGACGAAGCCATGTTCTACGACCACGACTTTGTGCGCGCCCTCGAATACGGCATGCCCCCCACCGGCGGCTGCGGCATTGGCATTGACCGCTTGATGATGTTGCTGACCGACAGCCCCAGCATCCGCGACGTCATCTTGTTCCCGGCTCTGCGTCGCGAAGCTTAAACGTCAAGCCGCACAGCACAACGCCTCCTTCGGGAGGCGTTTTTGTTTATGCTTGCAGCACATTCACACAGGCGCATTCACCCATGAAGATCTCTCGCTTTGTCTTAGCTTTGTTGTGTGCCACCACGTCTATGTTGGCTGCAGCGCAAACGACGTTTCCATCCAAGCCCATTCGTGTGGTGATCGGTTTTCCTGCGGGCGGCCCCTTAGACCAGCATGCACGGCTGCTGAGCGAGCGTTTGCAGCAGGTGCTAGGCCAGCCCATCCTCATAGACTACAAAAGCGGTGCAGGCGGCACGGTAGGCGCACAAGACGTGATGAAAGCGGCCCCCGATGGCTACACCCTCATGCTGGCCAACACGGGCGTGATGGTGATCAACCCCGCGCTGTACAGCAAGCTGCCCTACGGCACGTTGAAAGACTTTGTGCCCGTGGCCCGCACCGCCATGCAGCCGTTGGCTTTGTTGGTGAACCCTGATGTCCCTGTGAAAAACCTCAAAGAGTTCATCAGCTACACACGCGCAAGGCCTGGACAAATCAACTACGGCTCAGCAGGCAACGGCGGCATCAGCCACTTGGTGCCCGAGATGTTCAAAACAGCCACGGGTTTGTTCATGGTGCACATTCCCTACCGCGGCAGTGCGCCTGCGTTCACCGACTTGATGGCAGGCCAAGTGCAATTCATGGCCGAGTCCATCCCACAAGCGGCCAACTATCACAAGCAAGGCAAGGTCAAAGCCTTGGCCGTGACCAGCAAAGAGCGCAACCCTGCCTTGCCCGATGTGCCCACTGTGATCGAATCTGGTGTGCCCAACTTTGAGGTCGTGGGTTTCTACGGCTTCTTAGCGCCAGCAGGCACACCACCTGATGTGGTGGCCAAGCTCAGCGATGCATTCCGCCAAGTGCTCAACACCCCCGAGATTCGCAGCAAGATGGTGACGCAAGGCGCCGACCCTGCTTTCTTAGGCCATGAGGCGTTTGCTAAGTTCCTGAATGCAGAACTGCCGCGTTGGGCGGCAGTTGCAAAGGCGTCCGGCGCAAAGCTGGACTGATCAGCGCAAGGCCAATTTACTGCGGCTGAAACCCGCTGTTCTTGATGAGCTTGGCCCACACCTGTGTGTAGGCGCGTTCCCGTTGCTCCAACTGATGCGAGTTCATGTAGCCCACGGTCAAGCCCATCTTGGTGAGCTGCTCATGCACATCGGGCATGGCCAGCACTTTGCTCAAGGCTGTCCCAAAGTGGTTGATGGTGGCTTGTGGTGTGGCCGCTGGCGCAAAGATGCCGTAGTAAGGCATGTCATCCAAACCGCTCAAACCCAACTCGGCAAAAGTTGGCACATCGGGCAAGGCGGCTTGGCGCTTGGCGCCCAACACAGCAACGATGTTCAACTTGCCTGCCTTGTGGTTTTCGATGAAATCCGGCACAGACCCTACGCCTGCAGCAATTTGATTGCCCAACATGTCGGCCATCATGGGCGCACTGCCACGGTAAGGTGCCGAGATGAGGTCGAGCTTGTATTTATCACCCACCACCTTCACCAAGAACTCTGGCGTTGAGGCAGGTGCAGGAATACCCACGGCACCTTTGCCGCCTTGAGTTTTGACCCAAGCCACATATTCGGTGAATGACTTGACGGGCGTGCCAGAAGACAAGGCATACGCGTTGACGAACGTGGCAAAACCAGCGACAGGGGCGAAGTCGCGCGCTGGCTCATAGCCTGGGTTTTTGACCACCAAGGGCAAGATGGAAATGGTGTGGTCATGCGATAGAAACAACACCGTGCCGTCGGCTGGCGCAGCCTTCAGCGCTTGGGCAGCCAACTGACCGCCCGCACCTGGTTTGTTCTCGACCACCACCGTGGTGCCCAGCTCGTCTTTGAGTTTTTCAGCCAAGATGCGGGCCACCGCATCGGTGCCACCACCGGGCGGAAAGCCGACCATCAGCTTGATGGGTTTCGTGTTTTGCGCTGCAGCCAAACCACAGCTCAAGGCCAAGGCTAAAACAGCAACGTGACGACGCGCTAGAAACATGGCTGAACTCCTAAAAAATCAAGGTTGGCTTGGGGCGGCGGTGGGTGATTCGCCGTCTGGGTTTTGGCTGTGGTCTGGCTCAGCGTTCATGTCTGGATTCTGGCCAAACTCGCCATCGGGCGAAGCTTTGCGGGCATCACGCTCGCGCAATTTCTCTTCTTTTTTCTTCTTCTTGGCTAACTCGCGTTGGCGTTTTTCGTAGTTGTAATTGGGCGTTGCCATGGTGAGCTTTCGTAAAGAGTGGTGATGGGTGCAGGTTAAGGCAATAGGTCCAAAGCCCGCAAGTATGCGGGGTGAGTCATCAGCGCGTCCCAAGCTAGCGGCGAAGTTTTGGGCAGCAGTGCGCGACGGCGTTGTTCGCTCGCGTCACTGGCGTGCCATTTGTTTTTAACAAGGCGTTCGGTCAAACCTTCAAGCATTTCGTCCACCGCATGGCCATCGCCCATGCTTTGGTTGCACAAGAGCACCAAGTCGCAGCCCGCGTTGAGTGCGGCCACACCAGCCTCAGCAAAACTGACCGAGCGGCCTTCGATGCGGCGCGCGCCTTCCATCGACAAATCGTCGCTGAAGATCGCACCGTTGAATTGCAACTGGCCGCGCAAGATATCTTGCAACCAGCGTGGTGAAAAGCCTGCAGGCAGAACATCCACCTTGGGGTAAATGACGTGCGCGGGCATCACGCTGGTGAGCGTGGTGGTGAGCCATTGGTAAGGCAAGCCGCAGTCGCCCATGATGGCTTTGAGGCTGCGCTTGTCGACGGGAATGTCCACATGCGAATCGGCTTTGACAAAGCCGTGGCCTGGGAAGTGTTTGCCGCAATTGGCCATGCCTGCTAACAGCAAGCCGTGCATGACACTCTTGGCCAAGGTGGTGGCCACGCGTGGGTCTCGGTGGAACGAACGGTCGCCAATGACGCCGCTCTCGCCATGGTCGAGGTCGAGCACGGGGGTGAAACTGAAATCCACACCGCAGGCACGCAGTTCGCTGGCCAGTACAAAACCGCTAGCCGTGGCGGCGTCCATGGCGGCCATTGCACCGCTGCCAGGCTGGTTCTTTTTGTCGGTCATCCACAGCTCGCCCAAAGCGCGCATGGGTGGGATGTGCGTGAAGCCATCGGTGCGAAAGCGCTGCACGCGCCCGCCTTCGTGGTCCACACAAATGAGCAAGTCAGAGCGCACGGCCTTGATGTCGGTGCACAGCTGCGTGAGCTGTTGGCGATTGACCCAGTTGCGGCCAAACAAAATGATGCCGCCTGTGAGCGGGTGCTTCAAGCGCTTGCGGTCAGCCTCGGTGAGCTGGGTGCCAGCGATGTCAAGAATGAGGGGGGCGTGGTGAGACATAAATCAGAGCTTCGTTTTAGCTGTTCGTTTCAACAACAACATAACTGGTGGCGTAGTCAGACTCGTCGCTCACGCTGACGTGGGCGGTGAGGCCTTTGGCTTCAAACCATTCTTTGAGTACGCCATGCAGCACGAAGGTGGGCTGGCCGCTGGGCAGCTTGGCCACCTCGCACAAGCGCCACGTCATGGGCATACGCATGCCCAAACCCACCGCTTTACTAAAGGCTTCTTTGGCCGAGAAACGTGTGGCCACATAGCGCACGCCGCGTTCGGGCCAGCGTTCGCTGCGGGCACGGTAGGTTTGCATCTCGTTGTCGCCCAGCACCTTTTGCGCGAAGCGTTCGCCATGACGCTCCAACGACGCACGGATGCGGCGGATGTCGCAAATGTCGGTGCCGATGCCGTAAATCATGCTTCTATTCAAGCCTGCGGCATGCACGCGTTGTACGCGTGAATGGTGTTGGTGTAGCCCAGCTCTAACGCGTCGGCAATCAAGGCGTGACCGATAGACACCTCTTGCACGCCGGGCACGGTGGCGAGGAAGGTGTGCAGGTTGTCACGGTTCAAGTCGTGTCCAGCGTTGATGCCAAGACCCGCAGCCAAAGCAGCTTCGGCGGTGGCCTTGAATGCAGCCAACGTGGAAGCTTGCTGAGGTGTGCCGTAGGCCGAGGCATAGCTCTCGGTGTACAGCTCTACGCGGTCGGCACCGACAGCTTTGACTGCGGCCATAGCTTCAGGAATAGGGTCCATGAACAGGCTCACGCGCACGCCACGGGCTTTAGCTTCCAAGATCAGGGGGCGCAAACGCTCGGCGTCTTCGGGGAAGTTCCAACCGTGGTCGCTGGTGAACTGACCTTCGCTGTCGGGTACAAAGGTCACTTGCTGGGGGTTCACCAAGCGCACAAAATCCATCAAGTTGTGAAAGGGGTTGCCTTCGATGTTGAACTCACGATCGGGCCAGTCTTTGAGCAATACCGCCAAGTCAAACACGTCTTCGCCGCGAATGTGACGTTCATCCGGGCGTGGGTGCACGGTGATGCCCGCAGCGCCCGCCTCTAGGCACAGCGTGGCCGCACGCGTGACGCTGGGGATGCCCAAATGGCGCGTGTTGCGCACCAAGGCCACTTTGTTGAGGTTGACCGACAGGGCGGTTTTTGTATGTTTAGGCATGGCGTGAATCAAAGGGATTGCAGGTCAATCATCATCTGCCGAGTGCGCAGTGTTTTAACCCCGCAATGGTAGTGCAGCAAGGCCCTTAGCTGGCCTTGCAAGGCGTTGCGTTGCTCTGGGGGCATCTCGGCACACAAACGCAGCGTGGCGGTGAATGGCGCGTCTGTAGACAGGCTGTCGTGCAGCTGCAGCCACACGTTGCCAGCCAGGCCTGTGCGGTCTTGTGCGTTGTGGGTGCGCAAGCCGCCTTCGGCCACCAGCACGTACAAGGCATCGGGCTGCAAAGGGCTGAGGGTGAGGGTTTGGGCGTTGAGTTCGGGCAAGAAGCCGATGTCGCGCAACAGCAGCAGCTCAAAGGCGCGCAGCGCAGGGGCTATCGTGCCCTCATGGCCCGAGGCCAGCACTTGCACCACTTGGCGGTACAGGTCGAACAGGGAAGGATGCGGGTCGTCACGCGCCAGCAGGCGCAGCAGCAACTCGTTGATGTAGTAGCCCGACAGCAGCGCCTCGCCCGTGGGCATGATGTGGCCGCCCACCCACTCTGCGCCCTTCAAGGTACGAATTTCGGCATCGCCTGAATAGCTGACGTACAGCGGTTGCAAGGGCAGCAACACGGGGCGAAAGTTGGATGTGGGTTTTTTAGCGCCTTTGGCCACCAAAGCCACCCGACCAAAGTGGCGGGTGAAGGTTTCCAAAATCAGGCTGGACTCGCTCCAGTCGTAGCGGTGCACCACGAACGCGGGTTCGTCATGGATGCGGGGAATGCCCCGCGACATCGTGAACGTGCTGGACTTACTCGTAGCCAAAGCTACGCACCCGCGCTGCATCGTCGGCCCAACCCGAGCGGACTTTGACCCACAGTTCTAAGAACACTTTGGCGTCGTAGAGTTTTTCGAGTTCGGTGCGCGCTTCCATACCCATGCGCTTCAAACGTTCGCCTTTGTCGCCAATGACCATGGCTTTGTGGCCATCGCGCTCGACCACGATGGTGGCGGCAATGCGCACCATGCGTTTGACGCCTTTGGACTTGCCCTTTTCTTCTTCAAACTTGTCGATCACGACGGTTGAGGTGTAGGGCAGTTCGTCACCGGTGAGGCGGAACAATTTTTCACGCACCATCTCAGCGGCCATGAATTTTTCGCTGCGGTCGGTCAGCTCGTCGGCGCCATACATCCACGCTTGTTCGGGCAGGTACTTTTCGCAGATACCCAAGAGACGTTGCACGTCTTTGTCGTTCTTGGCCGACATGGGAATGATCTCTGCAAAGGGGTGACGCTCTTGCATGGCTTGGAGCCACAGCATGATGTCGGCACGGTTTTTCATCGAGTCAAGTTTGTTCGCCACCAACAGCGTGGGAATGCCTTTGGCCAGCAGCGACGACACCCGTTCATCGGCTGGCGTGAAGCTGCCCGCTTCAACCACCAACAACACCAAGTCCACATCACCCACCGCGCCTTGCACGGTTTTGTTGAGCGATTTGTTCAAGGCGTTGCCGTGAATGGTTTGAAAGCCGGGTGTATCGACAAACACAAACTGCGCCGCGCCTTGGGTGTGCATGCCCGTGATGCGGTGGCGCGTGGTTTGCGCTTTGCGTGAGGTGATGCTGATTTTTTGGCCGACCAAAGCATTGAGCAAGGTGGACTTGCCCACGTTGGGCTTGCCCACGATGGCGATCAAGCCGCAGCGTTGGTCAGCGGGGGCAACCACTGCTTGGCTGGCAACGACGCGGGCGCCTTTGCTGGCCGCCAGCATGGCGTCAATGTCTTGCAGGCTTTGTTCGTTATTGGAGGGGGTGGCGGTCATTTGAGCTCTTTAATCACTTCGAGCATGGCTGCTGCGGCGGCTTGCTCTCCTGCGCGGCGTGAGCCGCCAATGCCACGCTCGCAGCGTGCTAGTTCTGGAACTTCACATTCCACATCAAAAGTTTGTTTGTGCGCGGCCCCCAAAGTGCCGACCACACGGTAGATGGGTAGCTTGAACTTACGCCCTTGCAGCCATTCTTGCAACTCGGTTTTAGGGTCCTTGCCCACCGCTTGCATTTCGGGGTTGACTTCCACTTTGGCAAAGATGCGTTGCACCAGTGCGTCAGCGGCTTGGTAGCCTGCGTCAAGGTACACCGCACCGAGCACGGCTTCCAAAGCATCGGCCAGGATAGAGGGACGTTTTTGGCCGCCCGAGTTCATCTCTCCTTCGCCCAAACGCAAGATGCCAGACAAACCCAGCTCGACGGCCAAGTGGTGCAGCGTGTCTTGTTTGACCAAATTGGCGCGCACGCGCGAAAGGTCGCCTTCGGGCAAAGTACTCAGACGCTGGTACAACAAATTGGCCACAGCCAAGTTGAGCACCGAGTCGCCCAAGAACTCCAAGCGTTCGTAGTGGTCAGAGCTAAAGCTGCGATGCGTCAGCGCCTGCACAAGTAAGGCAGGGTTTTGAAACGTGTACTCCAAGCGCGCTTGGAGCGTCTCAAGGATTTGTTGTTGAGACAGGCTGGGTCGAACTGTGCGTACGCGTGAGGTCATTGAAATGCGCCGATGCGCGAGAGGCTGCCAAAGTTCATCCAGACAAAGAAGGCTTTGCCCACGATGTTTTTCTCAGGCACAAAGCCCCAGTAGCGCGAATCGAGTGAGTTGTCGCGGTTGTCACCCATCATGAAGTAGTGGCCCGCAGGTACTTTGCAGGTCACGCCTTCGACGGTGTAGAGACAGTTTTCTTTGAACGCAAAGTCGTCAGCGCCGGGCACGAATGCGGGGCGGTCTTTGTCGTTCAACAAGTTGTGCGTGCGCACGCCTGTCATCTCAGAAGGCTTGCTACCCAGAGGCAGTTTTTCTTCAAACTGAGTGATGTAGCGCATGCTGTCTTGCTCAAAGAAATCGGTGCGAACTTCTTTGCTAACGGGTTGGCCGTTGATGGTGAGCTGCTTGTTCAGGTAAGCCACTTCGTCACCGGGCACGCCGACCACGCGCTTGATGTAGTCAAGGCTGGGCTTGGGTGGGTAACGGAACACCATCACGTCGCCGCGCTGCACGGGGTTGCCCTCGGTCAGCTTGGTGTTGAGCACGGGCAAGCGCACGCCGTAGTGGTATTTGTTCACCAAAATCAGGTCGCCCACCAGCAAAGTGGGAATCATTGAACCCGATGGAATTTTGAAGGGCTCAAAAAGAAAAGAGCGCAGCACAAACACCACGGCAATGACGGGGAACAAGCCTGCTGTCCAGTCCAGCCACCAAGGCTGCATGTACAGGCGCTCTTTAGCCTCTGTCACGTTCACATCGGTTTGGGTGATGCCTTGGGCATGCAGCTCGGCCGTGCGCTTGTCGGCTTGGGCTTGCAGTGCTTCGGCTGCAGCTTTGCGCTGAGGCAAGAAATAGAACTGCTCGGCCAACCAGTAAATACCGGTCACGACGGTGGCCATGAACATGAGCAAGGCAAAGTTGCCTTCAATCATGCCCAGGTACCAAAAACCAGCGTAGCCCACAAAGGCTGCCAGTACGAATGCGGTCAACGTAGCCATCAATCCTCCACCTGCAAGATGGCCAAGAAGGCTTCTTGCGGAACTTCCACCGAACCAATTTGTTTCATGCGTTTCTTACCTGCTTTTTGCTTCTCAAGCAGCTTGCGTTTGCGGCTGATGTCGCCGCCATAGCATTTTGCCAGCACGTTTTTGCGCAAAGCCTTGATGGTTTCGCGCGCAATGATGTTGGCGCCAATGGCGGCTTGAATCGCCACGTCAAACATTTGACGGCTGATGATCTCGCGCATCTTGGCCACCACAGCACGACCACGGTAAGTGGCTTGTGTGCGGTGCACGATGATGGACAAGGCATCCACCTTCTCGCCGTTGAGCAAGATGTCGACCTTCACCACGTCAGAGGCGCGGTACTCTTTGAATTCATAGTCCATCGAGGCGTAGCCGCGTGAGACCGATTTGAGCTTGTCAAAGAAGTCGAGCACGATTTCGCCCAAGGGCATTTCATACGTGAGCATGACTTGACGACCGTGGTACGCCATGTTCATTTGCACACCACGCTTTTGGTTGGCCAGTGTCATCACGGCGCCCACGTAGTCTTGCGGCATGTACAGATGCACGGTGACGATGGGCTCGCGAATTTCGTGCAGCTTGCCTTGGTCGGGCATCTTGGATGGGTTTTCGACCATCACCACTTCGTCGCCAGGCATCACCACTTGGTAGACCACGCTGGGCGCGGTGGTGATGAGGTCTTGGTCAAACTCGCGTTCCAAACGCTCTTGCACGATTTCCATGTGCAAAAGCCCGAGGAAGCCGCAACGGAAACCAAAGCCTAAGGCTTGTGACACTTCGGGCTCGTATTGCAACGACGCGTCGTTGAGCTTGAGCTTTTCCAACGCATCGCGCAGGCCGTCGTATTGGTTGGCTTCTGTGGGGTACAGACCCGCGAACACCTGAGGCTGGATTTCTTTAAAACCCGGCAAGGCTTGCTCGGCTGGGCCTAAGTTGTTGGGTAGCTTCTTTTCCAGGGTGATGGTGTCACCCACCTTGGCAGCTTGCAGCTCTTTGATACCCGCAATGATGTAGCCCACTTGACCCGCTTCCAGCGACTGGCGTGGCTCGTTGGCAGGCGTGAACACGCCCAAGTTGTCTGCGTTGTAGACGGCCTCTGTGGCCATCATCTTGAAACGCTCGCCTTTGCCCAAGCGGCCATCAACGACGCGCACCAACATCACCACACCCACGTAGCTGTCAAACCAGCTGTCGATGATCATGGCGCGCAGCGGCGCGTCTTTGTTGCCTTGCGGTGGCGGAATTTTGGCGACCACCGCCTCTAAGATTTCGTCAATGCCCAAACCAGTTTTGGCTGAGCAAGGAATGGCGTCGGTGGCATCAATGCCAATGACGTCTTCAATTTCTGCTTTTGCATTCTCTGGATCGGCGTTGGGCAAATCCATTTTGTTGAGCACGGGCACCACTTCCACACCCAGGTCGAGTGCGGTGTAGCAGTTGGCAACCGTTTGTGCTTCCACACCTTGACTTGCATCGACAACAAGCAGCGCACCTTCGCATGCAGAGAGCGAACGCGACACCTCATACGAGAAGTCAACGTGGCCCGGTGTGTCGATCAAATTCAGGTTGTAGATCTGACCGTCTTTGGCTTTGTATTGCAGCGCAGCTGTCTGTGCTTTGATAGTTATCCCACGCTCTTTTTCGATGTCCATCGAGTCGAGGACTTGCGCTGACATGTCACGCTCTTCAAGTCCTCCGCAACGCTGAATCAAACGATCTGCCAGCGTAGATTTGCCGTGATCGATGTGGGCAATGATTGAAAAGTTTCTGATGTTGTTCATCAACGGGGACACTTAAGTGATTGAATTCAAAGGGAGAGCGCCATGAAAAAAGGGCGCGTCATTTGCTGACGCGCCCAGAACCAACAAGCAATGGCAACTGCATAAGTCGGTACTTCATTGTAGGCAAAAACCCCGAATTGCACAGCGGTCTAAACTCAACCGAGGCCTCGTTGCGGGTTCGCAACATGAATTTATCCACAACTTATTAACATTTTGACAAAGGGGTTTTGGGACAACTTGTGGGTGATCTGTGGAACACCTGTGGAGTCAATTTACCAATCCCGTATCGTGGAGTTTTGAGCTTGCGATATATCGCAAAAACGCATTCAGCCCCCCAATTCTATACAAAAAGAGCTTGAACACTTTACTTAAGTTAGCAAGCACCAACTTATAAAGTATTTTTAGGGTCTGAAAAATAATTTTCCGAATCCGTTCATTCCCGACTTCAGCCTAGGGATTTAACGCACAGGCCGAATGACGGTGTATTGCGCCCACTCACCTCGTCGAATCAGCAAGCTCACGGGTTTGCTGCGATCTAACTTAGCAGCCAAGGTTTCCAGTGTCTGCACATTGGGTGTTTCTATGTTTGCCAAGGCCAAAATCACATCGCCTTCTTGGATGCCTGCGCGTGCAGCAGGCTCTGCCACCGCATCGACACGCACCCCTCCGCGCAGCTTCAGCTCTTTTTTCTGTGCCTCGGTGAGCTCACTGATAGTCAGACCCAAGACCTTCGCTGCAGAGCTTGCTTGCGGCTTCTCTATGGCTGGGGTTTTCTTAGCGGGCTTATCAGCCTCGAATTCACCGACTGTGATCTGCATGTCTTTGACGCTACCACGACGCCATACTTGAATTGCGCTGCGCGTACCAGGTTTGGTGTTGCCCACCATGCGCGGCAAGTCGCTCGACTTTTCGATTGTTTTGTTTTCGAACTTCAAGATGATGTCACCCGGCTCCAAGCCAGCTTTCTCCGCGGGCGAGCCCTGCTCCACACCTCTCACCAATGCACCTTGCGGTTTAGCTAGTCCCAGCGACTCGGCCACTTCTTTGTTGACTTGATCTATCTGCACGCCTAAGCGGCCGCGCTGCACTTTGCCAGTGGCGCGCAATTGCTCGCTCACGCGCACAGCTTCGTCAATGGGAATGGCAAACGAGATGCCCATAAAACCACCCGAACGCGAATAGATTTGACTGTTGATACCCACCACCTCGCCGCGCATGTTAATCAGTGGCCCCCCTGAGTTGCCTGGGTTAATGGCCACATCTGTTTGGATAAAAGACAAATAGTCGCCTGTGTCGCGTTGCTTGGCGCTGACGATACCTGCAGTGACCGTATTTTCCAAACCAAAAGGAGAACCAATGGCCATCACCCACTCACCCACCTTCAGGCGGTTGACCTCACCAATCTTCACCGCTGGCAATCCTGTGGCCTCAATCTTGACTACGGCAACGTCTGTGCGTTTATCGAGTCCCACAATGCGGGCTTTGAATTCGCGTTTATCAGGTAAGGTCACCATGACTTTGTCGGCACCTTCTACAACGTGAGCGTTGGTCATCACGAAGCCATCTGCCGACAAAATGAAGCCTGAGCCCACACCTTTAGGCTGCGCCTCCTCTGGCTGCTGCTGCCCGCGGTTCGAACGTGGTTGGCGAGGCGTATTGGGGTTGTTAGGCGTAGGCATAGGCACACCAAAGAAGCGGCGAAAAAACTCTTGCATTTCTGCGTCGGGTTCGTTGCCTTGCTCTTCACGCGGAGCCGCTTTCTCCAACGTGCGAATGTTCACCACAGAGGGTCCGACCTGCTCGACCAATTCGGTGAAGTCGGGCAAGCCTCGCACCACTTGAGCAGCTGCAGGTTGGAGCGACGCCACACTTAGGGCAGTCACCCACAGCGAGGCGCACAAGAGGCCCATGGATAAAGAACGGTTCAATGCCAATGGACGTGCCATGTTTTTTTTCCTTCAATCAATGTTTGCACGCTGATACACAGCGCGACGCAAATCTTGCCAGTGGGTGCCTGCTACTTCCGCACCTAGCCATAACCAAACCGATTTGGCGTGCAATGTCTCAGATACGGGCTGGAAGCGCAATAGCAAGGCCCGTTGCATGTCGAGTGTCACCTGGACTTGGCCTAATGCGTCTTCACTCGCGCGACTTTGCCCATGCAAGCACCAGACTTGGCCGTCCCAAGTCAAAGTGCCTGCATGCTGCGATGCACGCCAGCCCATGCAAACGCCTAATGCAGACGCCAAAGCAGCAACGCACCAAGGCCAGCTGAAACCTTGACTCAACGACCAAGTCAGCAAAACCGATGACGTTGCAACCGTGAAGAATGTGTAAAGCCAACGCTGAAAAGCACAACGCCCCACCGGATACGAAACCGATGGGGCGTTGTGCATGACGAAAACCTTAGACGCGTTTGAAAACTAACGCGCCGTTGGTGCCGCCAAATCCGAAGTTGTTTTTCAGCGCCACATCAATCTTCATGTCACGCGCGGTATTGGCGCAGTAGTCCAAGTCGCACTCGGGGTCTTGGTTGAAGATGTTGATGGTCGGTGGGCTCTTTTGGTTGTGGATGGCCAAAACCGTGAACACACTCTCAATACCGCCAGCGCCGCCCAACAAGTGGCCAGTCATCGACTTGGTCGAATTGACCACAGTCTTCTTGGCATGGTCGCCCAACGCGGCTTTGATGGCGTTGGTTTCGTTGATGTCACCCAGCGGTGTGGATGTGCCGTGCGCGTTCAAATAGTTCACTTGATCGGCGTTGACACCCGCATTGCGCATGGCGCTGATCATGGCGCGGCGTGGGCCGTCCATATTGGGCGCGGTCATGTGACCCGCGTCAGCGCTCAAGCCGTAGCCACCCAACTCAGCATAAATTTTGGCGCCGCGCTTTTTGGCGTGTTCGTACTCTTCGAGCACCAAAACACCAGCGCCTTCGCCCAAGACGAAACCATCGCGGTCGCGGTCCCAAGGACGCGAGGCGGTGGCGGGGTCGTCGTTGCGGGTCGACAAAGCGCGCATGGAGGCAAAGCCACCCACGCCCAAAGGCGACATACAGCACTCTGAGCCGCCAGCAATCATCACGTCGGCATCGCCGTACTCAATGTGACGACCGGCTTCGCCGATGCTGTGCAAGCCTGTGGTGCAAGCTGTGACCACGGCCAAGTTAGGGCCCTTAAAGCCGTAACGCATGGACACGTGACCAGAAATCATGTTGATGATGGACGCTGGCACGAAGAATGGCGAAATGCGACGTGCGCCTTTGGCCAACATCTCGTCATGCATGCTTTCAATCAGCGGCAAGCCGCCAATGCCAGAGCCAATCACGACGCCAATGCGCGTCGCTTCTTCTTCGCTCAAGGCTTCGCCAGTGGCGAGACCTGAGTCTTGAACCGCTTGCATCGCCGCAGCAATGCCGTAATGAATGAACTTGTCCATGGCACGCGCCTCTTTAGGGGCGATGTATTGGTCAAGGTCTAAATCTTTCACTTCACCAGCGAAATGGCAATTGATTCCAGACGCGTCGAAACGCGTGATGTTGGCAATGCCAGATTTACCAGCTAAAAGATTGGCCCAAGCGTCAGCCACCGTGTTACCCACGGGGCTAATACAACCTAGGCCGGTCACGACGACGCGACGACGGCTCATGCGGTGTTCCTAGTAGTTAGGCTTTTTTATGGGTCAACGCGTAATCGATCGCGTTTTGCACGGTGTTGATTTTCTCGGCATCTTCATCAGGAATTTCAATTCCGAATTCGTCTTCCAAGGCCATCACCAGTTCCACGGTGTCCAGGGAGTCGGCACCCAAATCAGCCACAAAGGCTTTTTCGTTGGTGACTTGTGACTCTTCCACGCCAAGTTGCTCGGCAATGATTTTTTTGACACGTGTTTCGATATCGCTCATGGATTCCCTCTAAGGGTTGTGAATAAGACCGTAATTTTAACCGGACGGACCAACCGTATTGATTCTGTTTGGATTCTTTTCTAGTTCTGGCTTCAAGCCATGAACATGCCACCGTTGACATGCAACTCTTGGCCAGTCACATAACTGGCGTGTGCACCGGCCAAATAGGCCACGGCGTGTGCAATATCCGCAGGTTTTCCAAGGTGCCCCAGTGGGATTTGACCCAACAAGGCTTTTTGTTGTTCTTCGGGCAACGAAGCCGTCATGTCGGTTTCGATAAAACCTGGAGCCACGCAGTTGACCGTGATGCCACGGCTGCCCAACTCACGCGCCAAAGCGCGGGTCATGCCAGCCACACCGGCCTTGGCCGCTGCATAGTTGGCTTGACCGGGGTTGCCAGAGGCCCCCACCACACTGGTGATGCTGATGATGCGGCCATAGCGCTGCTTCATCATGGGGCGCATCACGGCGCGTGACATGCGGAACACGGCCTTGAGGTTGGTATCGAGCACGGCGTCCCAATCGTCATCCTTCATGCGCATGGCCAAGGTGTCGCGGGTGATGCCAGCGTTGTTTACCAACACGTGCAAAGCACCGTGGTCTTTGGTGATTTGATCAATCAAGGCGTCGACAGCTGCGCCGTCGTTGACATTCAAGTTGGCACCACGGCAGCCTGCATGCGCCGACAAAGCTTGGGTAATTTTGGCGGCGCCGTCATCAGACGTGGCCGTGCCGATGACCAAGTAGCCTTGTTGGGCCAACTCTTGGGCAATGGCTGCACCGATGCCGCGCGAAGCGCCAGTTACCAAGGCAATGTGTTGTTTATGTCCGCTCATCTTGTTCTCTTCTTATTAAGCCAGCGCAGTTTTGACTTCAGCCAAGCTGGCAGGGTCAAACAAAGGCAGGCCAGTTAAATCTGCATCGATACGTTTAGCCATACCAGCCAAGACCTTGCCGGGGCCGCATTCGACCAAAGTGGTCACACCGCGCGCCTTGATGGCAGCCACGCACTCGACCCAACGCACTGGGCCAAAGGCTTGGCGATACAGCGCATCGCGCATGCGGTCGGCATCGGTTTCCACGGTCACGTCGATGTTGTTCACCACGGGGATTTGCGCTGAAGCAAATGCGGTAGCGGCCAACTTCTCTTTCAGACGCTCAGCAGCGGGCTTCATCAAGCTGGAGTGGAAAGGCGCAGACACAGGCAAGGGCAAGGCACGCTTGGCACCATTGGTCTTGAGCACTTCGCAAGCCTTCTCAACAGCCGCTTTGCTGCCAGCAATCACGGTTTGTCCAGGGTCATTGAAGTTCACTGCCTCCACCACTTCGGCAGAGCCAGTACCAAACGTAGCTTGTGCTTCGGCGCAACCTGCAATTACTTTGTCAGCTGGCAAACCCAAGATGGCAGCCATGGCTCCTGTACCCACGGGCACAGCTTCTTGCATGGCTTGCGCGCGGAAGCGCACCAGTGGTGCGGCCTGGGCCAGCGTCAACACACCAGAAGCCACCAAAGCAGAGTACTCACCTAAGGAATGACCAGCCACGACAACGGGGGCTGCACCGCCCTCAGCCAACCACACGCGATAAGCCGCCACAGCAGCCACCAACATGACCGGTTGGGTATTGGTTGTCAAAGCCAACGCCTCTTTAGGACCTTCGTGGATCAGCTTGGCCATGTCTTCGCCCATAGCGTCTGACGCCTCGGCCAAAGTTTGGGCCACCACAGGGTTATCACCCCAAGCGTCGAGCATGCCGACGGATTGAGAGCCTTGCCCTGGAAATACAAATGCAAATGAAGTCATACGAATCTAGAAGTTTGTCACAGCAAGTCTTGCGCAGACTTACAGCTTGACGAGCACCGCGCCCCAAGTAAAGCCACCACCCACTCCTTCGAGCATGAGTGTTTCGCCTTTTTTCACTTGACCACTGCGTACAGCTTTATCCAGCGCCAGTGGAATTGATGCTGCCGAGGTGTTGCCGTGATCGTGAACGGTCAAAACGACTTTGTCCATCGGGAGTTTCAGCTTCTTGGCTGTACTTTGAATAATGCGTATATTGGCCTGATGCGGGACCAGCCAATCGATATCGCTTTCTTGTAAACCTGCTTTATTAAGCACAGTTCGCGCCGCACCTTCGAGCAGACCAACCGCCAACTTAAAGACGGCTTGTCCATCCATTTTGAGAACGGGATCACCCAAGATGCTGCCATTGCGCACATGACCTGGCACACACAAGATGCCCACATGCTTGCCATCGGCATGAATGTCGGCTGCCAAAATGCCGGGCGCCTCAGACGCTTCGAGCACCACAGCGCCCGCGCCATCGCCAAACAACACGCAAGTCGTGCGGTCTTGGAAATCAAGCAAGCGGGAGAAGATTTCAGAACCCACCACCAGTGCACGCTTAGCCGAACCAGCGCGGATCATGGCATCCGCCACGGTCAGTGCGTAAATAAAGCCGCTGCACACGGCCTGCACGTCAAATGCGGGAGCGCCAGCAATACCAGCGGCCTGTGCGTCTAACTGAGCCAACTTGTTCTGCAAGATGCAAGCAGTTGACGGGAAGACCATGTCTGGCGTCGACGTAGCGACGATGATGAGGTCAATGTCTTGGGGGCGACGTCCGGCGGCATCGAGAGCTTGCTTGCAAGCTTCAAAAGCCAAATCGCTGCTGTTCACCTCAGGGGCCGCAAAGTGACGGGCGCGAATGCCCGTGCGCTCAACAATCCATTCATCAGAGCTTTCCACACCTTGTGTGGCGAGTTCCGCGACCAAGTCTGCATTGGTCAACCGGCGGGGGGGGAGAAAACTTCCGGTGCCCGTGATTCGAGAGAAAAGGGTCATTAATTTGGTGGCTCAGGCCGATGCGTCTGACGCTTGACCTAGGGCTAACAAAGGAGCCGCATGGGCAATGCGAGAACGCACACGTTCGAGCAAGTTATGGTGAGCCGCATCATACGCGCGGTTCAAAGCAGTACCAAAGGCAACATCATCTGCCGAGCCGTGGCTCTTGAAAACAATGCCGTTGAGGCCCAATAATGCAGCACCGTTGTAACGACGATGATCGACGCGATCTTTGAAGTCAGAAAGAACTGGATAAGCAAAGATAGCTACAACTTTCGTCAAGATACTGTGTGTAAAAGAATTTTTGAGCGTTTCACTGATCTTGTGCGCCAAGCCTTCACTGGCTTTCAAGGCCACATTACCCACAAAACCATCGCACACAATCAGGTTGACCGTGCCTTGGTAAATATCATTGCCTTCGACGTTGCCGTAGAAATTCAAATCACCGGAGTTGGCTGCTGTTCGCAACAATTCACCAGTCTTTTTGATAATTTCATTGCCTTTGATGTCTTCTTCGCCAATATTCAGCAAGCCCACCGTGGGGCTTTCGATGTTATCGAGCACCGACACCAAGGCCGAGCCCATCACTGCGAATTGCAATAAATGTTGAGGCGAGCAATCGACGTTGGCCCCCAAATCGAGCATGGTAGTGCCACCGCCTTTGAAATCAGGCATGCGGCCTGCAATAGCGGGACGGTCAATACCGTCGATAGTTTTCAGCACATAACGTGCGATCGCCATCAAAGCGCCCGTGTTACCTGCAGACACCACCGCTTGAGCTGCACCGCTCTTCACCTGTTCAATCGCCACGCGCATGGACGAATCTTTTTTGCGACGCAGGGCCACTTCGATGGGGTCATCCATGGCCACCACTTCGGAGGCCGCGACCACTTGAGCACGAGGGTGCGAGAAAGACGACAACGCATCAGGCAGGCCGACCAGCAACAGCTTGGCGTCTGGATGCGTGTCTAAGAAACGGCGACAGGCCACCAGCGTGACACGCGGGCCATGGTCGCCACCCATGCAATCAACAGCAAGAGTGGTCATGCAGGTTTCTTCTCGTCAAAAAAACAAAAGCCCGAGGCGCCAAAGACAGCCACGGGCCAATGAAGTATGAAGTAATTAAGCTTCAGACTTGGTCTTCAACACTTTGCGACCACGGTAAAAACCAGTGGGGCTGATGTGATGACGCAAGTGGATTTCGCCAGTTGTTGGCTCAACGGCTGTACCGGGAGCTGTCAACGCTGTGTGCGAGTTGTGCATGCCGCGCTTGGAAGGAGATTTTTTGTTTTGCTGAACAGCCATGACCGGCTCCTGGAACTAAATGTGGTTGATCATTGGGCCACAAACTAACCGGGGTCAGCGTGACACGAAGCCTAAGATTATAGCCCAACTCCTCAGTTCTTAGTGCTTACGCGTTTTGAGCGACGCAAGCACAGCAAAAGGATTAGGTTTTGCCTCAGACATCGCAGCCGCCTCTTCTGGCGAAGTTGGCACCTGCTCACTCAAACATGTTGGGTGCATCGGCACTAGCGGCATGCTCATCAACAACTCATCTTCAATCAAGGCCATCAGATCAAAGTTATCTTCCAAGACCAACAAATCTTCTTCAGACTCATCATCTTCAGCCAAGGCCGTGGCCTCATCAGCCACAAAGCGGAAATCCTGCTCAATCATCAAATCCACAGGCACTGGCTGCAAACAGCGCTGACACGTCAGGGGCACGCTGGCTTTGGCTTCGAGGTGCAGCCATGCAGCGTCTTTGCCACTTAGGTCTGGGTCAATCTCGCCTTGCGCCGACCATGACACATGGCCCGTTACCTCGCCGCTGCAGTCTTCGGCTAAGCGCTCAAATTCAGCCAAGGGGGTGTCGCCCTCTAAGTGCATGTGTGCTTTGGCAAAGGCTTTGACGTCGAGGTTGTGAAGGTTCTTTGGTTTTTGCATGCGGTCAGTGTAAGAGAATCCATCCATGTCTAAGCCCCAACCCGCCCTGATTTTGGGCTCCACTTCCCGTTACCGCCGCGAGCTGCTTGAGCGTCTGCGCGTGCCTTTTGATGTCGTCAGCCCTGAGGTAGACGAAACCCCGCTGCTCAACGAAACCCCGCAAGCGCTGGCCTGCCGCCTGGCGTTGGCCAAAGCCAAAGCCGTGGCAATCCAGCACCCCAGCGCCGTGGTGATTGGCTCGGACCAAGTGGCCGACCTGAATGGCGAGCCACTGGGCAAGCCCGGCACCCATGAACGTGCCGTATTGCAACTGCAACGCATGCGCGGCCAAACCGTGGTGTTTCAAACCGCCGTGTCAGTGGTCTGCATGGACAGCCAGTTTGAACACACCGAACTCGCGCAAATCAAGGTGCGCTTTCGCAATCTAGGTGATGCCGAAATTGAAGCCTACTTGCGCGCCGAAGAACCTTACGACTGCGCCGGCAGCGCCAAGAGCGAAGGCTTAGGCATTGCCCTGCTCGACGCCATCGACAACGACGACCCAACCGCCCTCATTGGCCTACCCATGATTCGCACTGCCCGTTTGCTGCGTGCGGCGGGCATTGATTTGTTGGGAGCAATGAAGCCATGAGCAACGCTACAAACCACAAAGGCACGCTCTACCTCGTGCCCACACCGCTGGACTTTGGCTGCGACACCCAAGTCCCCATCACCGATGTTTTGCCCCAAGAAACCCTGCGTGTGGCGGCAGGGATGACGCACTGGATTACCGAGAACGCCAAAAGCACGCGTGCTTTTTTGAAGCGCGTGGACGCCCATGTGTCGTTGGCCAAAACCATTCAAGAAAACACCATCACCGAGCTCCCCCGCGAAGTGCATAAAAAAGGCGACCACACGGGTGAGTTTGACGCCAAGCCTTTGCTCAAAGCCGCCTTAGCGGGACACGATGTGGGTTTAGTCAGCGAAGCAGGAATGCCTGCAGTCGCTGACCCCGGCTCGTCGGTGGCACGCGCCGCACATGAGCTGGGTATTCGCGTGGTGCCACTGGTCGGTCCTGTGTCGCTGTTGCTGGCCTTGGCTGCCAGTGGCTTGAACGGTCAAAACTTTGCGTTTGTCGGCTACTTGCCACAAGACAGTGCAGCACGCACACAACGCTTGCGCGAGCTGGAAAACCTAGCCGCCAAACACGGCCAAACCCAAATGTTCATTGAAACGCCCTACCGCAACCAAGCCCTGTGGGACGCATTGGTAAATGGCCTGCAAGGCAACACCCGCCTAGCCCGCGCCAGCGGTTTGACGATGACCAGCATGCAAGTGCACTGCAAAACGGTACAGGCGTGGCGCAGTGCGGGTAAGGCTCAAATCTCCGGCGAACCAACTGTATTTTTGATTGGCAAATAAACCTTAAATTGCTCGTGAGGCGACTTGCTTGCCTATGCCTCACATAGAAAACCGCTATTTGAGCAATGAAGCCGCATCGCACCAACTCAAGTGCCAGCGTGTTTACGCACTCACTTCAGCCGCGCGTTTCCAGCACACCTGCGCACGCGCTGTGTCTTCTTTCTGCTCAGCCAATTGGGCCAAGGTGCGCCACGCTTGGCGCTGCATATCGACGTTGGCGAGTTGAGGGGCCGCTTGCTCCAACATCTGCTGGGCCTTGCCCCACAAGGCGTGATGCCAACACACCATGCCTGCCAGATACTGCAACTCCACCCACCGTGGGTAGGTTTGGCGTGCACGGTCAATGCTGGCCAACCACTCGGCATCCGCTGGCAAAAGCACCAAAGCACGAGCCAAGGTTTGGGCCACGCGCTCGCGGATGGCCGGCGTGTAGCTATCGGACTGCTGCACCATGCGGTTCCACAAAGGTGTGATCCAAGGCATGACAGCCGTGGCGTCACCGCTGAGTTTGAGCATGCGCTGAGCTGCATGTAACACCACTTCGGGCTGCTCACGCTCGGATGCCTCCAACGTATCCCAAGCGCGTTGTAGCTGTGCGCTGTCATGCGCTTCATTCAAACTGGCCACGGCCAATTCACGCAACAGACTCTGCCCAGCAGCATCCGAAAACGCACCATGCTTGGCAAGCAAACGCGCAGTCTCAAGGGCTGGCGTGTGTTGCTGATTCAAGCGTGCGGCTTTGAGTCGCATGCGCAAAGCCAACATACGGCGTGCCGCGCCATGACGCAGGCCATCTAGCCAGCGCAGGGCTTCGGGGGCATCGCGGTCACTCATGGCCCAACGGGCGGCGGCCAAATAAGCGGCCTCCATGGTTTCTTCCACCACATCATCGGTTTGGTCACGTGTCATCGCCATGATGGCCTGCAGGTGAGACACGCGCGCATCACGGTCGCTCAAGGCGTGCGAGCTTTCAGCGGCGACCAAATGTGCCACCGAACGTAATTGACGTGCGTGGCGCGGAGCAGGGTCATCAGCCGTGCGCACCGAAGCCAGCAAGCTCTCCAAAGCCAAGGCCTTTTCAGCCGACTTCACAGCGCGCACATAGCGTCCGCTCCACAGCTCGGACAAAGCATCGAGCAACGCAGCATGCATCGCACGCTCTTTTTGTTGCAAACGCCAGCGACGGGCTTGGTGGGGCAATTCAAACAAAGCCGACATGGCGCGCCATGCCAAGTGCAACATAACAAACAACACCACCAGCACCAGCAACACCAAGTTGAGCGACAGGTCGACACGGTAAGGCGACCAAAACACCGTGACCGTGCTTTGGTTACCACCGACCAACAAGGCCGAGGCCACAGCCACACCAAAGAGAGCAACAAACCACAGAGCGGCTCTCATCTCAGCGCCCCGCTGCAGCAGTGGTGAGAGCCGCGATGGTGTCATCCACGCGCGGAATCTCGATTTGCTTGGATTGGGCCATGACTTCACGCGCCAGCGCCAAGGTGGTTTGACCTTGGCGGGTTTGCATGTCGAAGTAACGCACCAAGTCATCATTGGCTTGCTTCATGTCGGACTGCACCGCGCCGAAGTGACGGGCTAACAAACCCAAACGCGCATTGAGCAAGCGCAACTTGAGGTTTTCGCGCACAAAGTAGCTTTGATCGGGCGCGAGCAAACTGGCTTCTGGTTTGTCAATGCGGCTGACGCGAATGAGGTTTTGTGCGTCGTCCCAAACGTCTGACAGCACCTTCTCCCACCAACTCATGCTGATGGCTTTGGCCCAGCTGCTGGCAGGCACGACTTGCACCGGTTTTTCTTTGGGCGCATGGCCCACCGCGTTGAGCAAAGGCAAGGTGTCAACCACATGCACCAGTTCGTCGAGCTTGAACAGCAATGCGGGTGTATCAGCCACCGCAGTAGCCTTGATGCGCTCGATGTCACGCGTCACCGCACGCAGCACAGGAGCGAGGCGGGGTTGCGCCACTTTGGTCAAACGTTGCTCAGCCGAGTTGAGCGCGGCCAACAAAGGCTGCACGCTGCCGGTCAGCTGGGCTTGCTGTTGTGCCAAACGAATGGCCGATTCGATGTCCACCACCAAATTTTCGTCGCGCGAGCGCGAGAGGCTTTGCATCAAATCTTCGAGCTGGCTACGTTGCAAGGCCACTTCGCTGAGCTTGGCGTCGGTCACCGACAAGCGAGCGGCGGTTTCACGCGCCAGTTCTTCGGCTTGTTTAGACGTCACACGCGCTTCCACGGCTTGGCTGCCGGTGTCGGCGCTTTGGCGTGCCAGTTGCTCTTGAATGCCCGAGAGTTTGGCCCACATCAGACCTGAGCCCACGGCGCCCACCACTGCCAAAGCGCCAATGCTGCGCGTGAGCCACTTGCTGGTGTCCGTGCTGGAATGGCTGAACTCACTCGCGCTGGCAAGCGGCTCAGTCGTAGGCCCTAAGGGCGGGAGGTTGGAGGTGTCGTCGTGCGCTGGCTTCATGCCAGAGATTCTAATGAGCGAAGCACATCCGCCAAGCTAGGCCGTGAGAGGGCCACCACTCCAAAACCCAGGGTCTGTGCGGTCTGAGCAATACGTGCATGCGTGGCAATGCAGCGCGCTTGCATCCAGCTTTGCGTGGGTAATGCCAGCGCAAGATGTTGGATGGCTTGCGAGCTGCTAAAGCACCAAACGCTACCGTCTGTCGCTGCTTGAACGGCTTGCGCTTTTTGTTGGGCTGACCACACAGGCGGTCGACGCTCATAAGCCACCACAAACTGAGCCATTGCGCCTGCGGTTTGTAGCTGTTGGGCCAGCCAGTCGCGGCCTGTGCCCACTTGTTCGTCTGAAGTGGCGTTCACGTCACGCCCACGCACGATCAGCACGGGCAGACCCACTTGCACTTGCGTTGAAACGCGTTGCCACAAAGCTTCAGAGTCAAACTGCGCAGCGTCAGCAGCTGGACTGTCGATGCACGCCTCAGGCACACCCGCTTGTAGCAGGGCTTTGTGAGTACCGGGGCCAGTGGCCCAACAGCGCGGGCCATCGGCCCATGTTGCAGAACGCACAGCATGACCGACTTGCAAAGCATCGCCCACACGCCGCACAGCTGCTTGCATGTCAGCGGGCTGACATTCAAAGAAATAGCGCACTGCCTGTGCGCTGACAAACATCACCGCTTGAAACTCATGCCATTGAGCCCATGCTTGCAGCACAGGCTGGGTGCGCGTGACAGGACCAACGTCAATCAACGGCAAGGTCAACGCTTGGTGGCCTGCAGCTTGCAGTGCATCGACCCATGCTTGCGCATCGCCTGCGGGTCGGGTAATGACTGCGCGCATGGCCAGCAGCGCGGCTTAGTGCGCGCCTTGTGCGCGCAACTGGGCTGCCACCGATTCGCCCAGCAAATTGGCGGCATCGCGTGAGGCAGGGTCAGCCGCATTCAACGCTTGCTTCACTTCAGCACGCAGCAACACGGGTGCGCCCGATGGGTCGCCCCATGCAGCTTGCAAGTGCAGCACGCCGTCGGTCAACGTGGCGTGTGCGGCCAAAGGCATGGAGCAGCTACCGCCCATGGCGCGGCTCACGGCGCGCTCGGCGGTCACGGTCAGCCATGTGGCGGCATCGGCCAGCGGGGCCAAGGCTTGGGCCACATCGGCACGGTTGCTGCACACTTCAATGCCCAAGGCGCCTTGCCCTGCGGCGGGCAACATTTCGGAAGTTTCAAAAATGTGGCGAATGCGCTCGCCCAAGCCCAAACGCTTGAGGCCCGCAGCGGCCAACACAATGCCGTCGTACTGGCCTTCGTCGAGCTTGCGCAAGCGGGTGTCTAGGTTGCCGCGCAGGGGCTCGATCTTCAAATCGGGACGCAAGGCACGCAGCAGCACGGTGCGACGCAGACTCGACGTGCCCACCACCGCGCCTTGCGGCAAATCTTTTAGGTGCGCGTAGGTGGACGACACCCACGCATCGCGCGGATCTTCGCGAGTCATCACGCACGCGAGGTCAAAGCCTTCGGGCAAATCCATGGGCACGTCTTTGAGCGAATGAACGGCCAAGTTGGCGCGACCTTCTTCGAGGGCTACTTCGAGTTCTTTCACAAACAAGCCCTTGCCACCTACTTTGCTCAAAGATCGGTCCAAGATTTGGTCGCCCTGCGTGGTCATGCCCAGCAGCGCCACACTGTGGCCTTGGGCCTGCAGCAAGACTTGAACGTGCTCGGCTTGCCACATGGCCAAACGGCTTTCGCGGGTGGCGATGGTCAAGGAAACGGGGGATGTGGGGGCAGTGGACAAAACAAAACTCGCTTTTTCAGGACCACGAAGTGCGTGGCGAAATCAATTCCGGCAAATGTTAGCAGGCGCACCTTGGCGTTTGGTTTGCAGATCACACGCCTTGCGCAGAGGAAAGCAAAGCGTATTAGCGGGAAGCCTCCGCCAGCCCGATAAAATCTGACACCTATGACAAACCAACTCGACAAAAAATCCCAAGCCTGGTCCGCCCTGTTTTCTGAACCCATGAGCGAGTTGGTCAAGCGCTACACCGCCAGCGTGTTCTTTGACAAACGTTTGTGGCAAGCCGACATCACAGGGAGCTTGGCCCACGCCGAGATGCTGGGCCACCAAGGCATCATCGGCAAAGACGACCACGCGGCCATCCAAAAAGGCATGGCGCAAATTTGGTCTGAAATTGAATCCGGCCAGTTCGAGTGGAAGCTCGACCTCGAAGACGTCCACCTCAACATCGAAGCGCGCCTCACCCAATTGGTGGGCGACGCTGGCAAACGCCTGCACACCGGCCGCAGCCGCAACGACCAAGTGGCCACCGACGTGCGCCTGTGGCTGCGCAGCGAGATGGACCTGATCATCGATTTATTGGTCGACTTGCAAAAGTCACTCGTGGAAGTGGCTGAGAAAAACATCGAGGTCATCTTGCCCGGCTTCACCCACTTGCAAGTGGCCCAGCCCGTGAGCTTTGCGCACCATCTGTTGGCCTACGTGGAAATGTTTGCACGTGACGCCGAGCGCATGAGCGACGTGCGCCGCCGCACCAACCGCTTGCCTTTGGGCAGCGCCGCTTTGGCTGGCACCACCTACCCACTGGACCGCGAACGCGTGGCCCGCACATTGGGCATGGTCGATGAACACGGCAATGCACAAGTCTGCCAAAACAGCTTGGACGGCGTGAGCGACCGCGACTTCGCCATTGAGTTCACCGCTGCAGCCAGCTTGTGCATGGTGCACATCAGCCGCATGTCAGAGGAGTTGATTTTGTGGATGAGCCAAAACTTTGGCTTCATCAAAATTGCCGACCGCTTCACCACCGGCAGCTCGATCATGCCGCAGAAGAAAAACCCAGACGTGCCTGAACTCGCTCGCGGCAAAACCGGTCGCGTGGTGGGCCATTTGATGGGTCTCATCACCTTGATGAAAGGCCAACCCTTGGCCTACAACAAGGACAACCAAGAAGACAAAGAGCCTTTGTTTGACACGGTGGACACGCTCAAAGACACGCTGCGCATCTTCAGCGAAATGGTGGGCGGCCAAGTGAACCCCGCCACCGGCCAAAAAGAAGGCGGCATCACCGTCAACGCCCAAGCCATGGAGGACGCCGCCAAAAAAGGCTTTGCCACCGCCACCGACTTGGCCGACTACTTGGTGAAAAAAGGCCAACCCTTCCGCGATGCCCACGAAACTGTGGCCCACGCCGTGAAGGCCGCCGCCAGCCACAACTGCGACCTGTCAGAGCTGCCGCTCGAAGTGCTGCAAAGCTTTCACCCCGCCATCGAGAAAGATGTGTACGACTGCTTGAGTCTGCATGGCTCACTCAATGCGCGCAACACTTTGGGTGGCACGGCACCGGTGCAGGTGCGGGCGCAGATTGAGCGTCATCACCAACGCCTCGCCTGACATGTCTGACATCAAAGATCAGCGCAGCGCCCTCAAAGCCATCGCGATCTTTGAAGCGACCAAAGGCCTGGCCGCGCTGGCCGGTTTGATTGGCGTGCTCGACCTGCTGCACCATGATGTGCGAGCCGTGGTTTTGACACTGATTGGCCGCTTTGGCCTTGACCCCGAGGCGCACTACCCATCCCTGCTGCTGCATTACGCCGACCTGCTGCCAGACACCGATGTGCACATGTTGGTGATGTTGGCCTCGGCCTACATGGCGTTGCGTTTCATCGAGGCCACAGGCCTGTGGTTGGGCAAAGCATGGGGTGAATATTTGGGCGCGCTGTCGGGCGGTATTTACATCCCGTTTGAGGTGATGCATTTCATTGATAAACCCTCATGGATGAACGCCTTCATCGTGACGCTGAATGCCGTCATCGTGGGTTACTTGACCTACGCGCTGTGGCAACGCCATCAATCTAAGGTACACGCATGACTGAAATCCTCACCATCACCATGAACCCCGCCTTGGATGTGCTAACCACCATCGACAAGGTGAGCGACACACACAAGATGCGCTGCGGCCCCACACTGAAGCATCCGGGCGGTGGTGGCGTGAATGTGGCGCGTGTTTTGCATCGCTTGGGCGCCAACTGCGTCGCCTTGTATTTGGCGGGCGGCGTCACTGGCGAGCGTCACCACAAGCTGATGCATGCAGAAAAAGTGCGCTGCCATGTGATGCCGATTGCCGAAGAAACGCGCGAAAGTTTTTCGGTACATGAAACATCCAGCGGCCACGATTTTCGGTTTGTGCTGCCCGGCCCTAATGTGTCCGTCGCCGAATACGAAGCATGCTTTGACTATGTGTCGCAACACATGCCAAAGAAATTTTTAGTCATCAGTGGCGGCTTAGCACCAGGCGTGCCTGTTGACTTTTATGCACGATTGACGGCATTGGCCAAGCAGCACGGCGCACGCGTGGTACTTGATGCCAACGGGCCTGCACTGGCTGAGGCGCTACGCGAAGGGGTTTATTTGTTCAAGCCCAGTTTGCGTGAACTGCGTGATTTAACGGGGCAAGCTTTGTCAGACGAAGACAGCCAAGTAGCCGCATCAAGGCTGATCATTACAAACGGGCAAGCTGAGATTGTGGCCTTATCACTTGGCAGCGAGGGGGCTTTACTGACCACCGCGACGCAAGCTTGGCGCGCACCAAGCTTGTCAGTCAATGTCAAAACAACGATCGGTGCAGGCGACAGTTTTCTAGCGGCGATGACATACAGCTTGACCCAATCAGCATCTTTGGAACTGGCCATGAAACACGGCATGGCAGCTGGGTCTGCAGCTTTGCTCAACCTAGGGACATCTCTATGTCAACCCAACGACCTGTATCAATTGCTAAGCAGTGTTTTAACTACATCATTAAAACTAAATAAAACAACATAAATACTAATTAATAGCATTTAATTACTATAATTCATCCATGCTCACCGCATGGATTAAACAAAAACTCTTCGTCTCGCGCTACGCAATGCGAGTTTCTAGGGCCTTGCTAATGCCCTTATGGGCTGTCACGCCCTTCTCCCTAGTCCACGCCTTCAGCGAAAGTACAACCAGTCAATGGAGTTACCAAATTGGCGTTGATGCTTGGAAAATTTCAGCAAGCGCCCAAGCTAACTCAGATCCTGGTCACATAGAAGAACGTTCATGGTTGCTATTACCTGATTACGACACTAACTGGCGCTATAAAAACACCTCCGCTTATGGCTGGGTGATCGCAACTAAGGCATTGACGTCCAAACTCAACGTCAGCATGAAAGCCCAAGCCAATCAGCAACTAGGACTGCGCGTAGATGAGGCGCAAATCGAAAACCACATCTCGCCCTACTTAGGTTTTCGGCTGGGTGTGGTGGACTACAAAACCAGTTGGTGTCGAACCTATGAATCAGACAGCATCTGGATACGAGATGCAGAGCCACTTTGCAACTTGCAAACCTACCGAGACATCACAGGCGGCGCACCAGGTGCACAACTGTTCATTAAAAAAATGTGGGCTCAATACCAACTACAAGTCCAAGCTGGCATTTACAGGCCCCGAATGTGGAATTACGCACCCAAAGAATTTGGTGACTTAGCTCCCGTTCCTGGGATGGACTATGACTACAGCGTGCAATCAAATAAAAAAACTGGCTTCAACGTCAATCTTATAGACCTCACACGCGCCATTGAGGCTCGGGTGTCTTACTTACACGGAATTCAAGAAGCGTACGGACCTGCTGCAAATTTTCAAGGAACAACGCAACAAGCGAGTGATGCAATTTACACCGCCATCTCATTTCCACTCACCGAAAAATTAACGGCACGTTTTTCGAAATTTGAACAAACTCAAAATTCCACATGTCGCTCAAGCGTTGCCGCATTCAGCAATTGCAACTTAAACGTTTTTTTCAAAAAATCTTTCACCTCAGCTGAAGCTGCCTATTCCGTCAATTCAACACAAACCATCGGATTGGGCATAAGCCGTATCAACTACGACTTTGAACAGCGCGACTACGACCCTGCACTGCTGCTCTACCTAAACGCCCCACATCGCAATACCGAAATCGAACAAAAAAATCTCGCTTGGCGCTCCAACTGGCGTGCCGGTTTTTTCACTGTTGTGCAGTACATCTCCGCCAAACAAACCACCACCTACAAAAGTTCATATCCTTCCGATGGCCACGCGCTTGGTCTGCGCATGGGGTACCAATTTTGAGTCCAACCAATATGTTTCAGCGACTCATTGCACTACTGACCTTGTCACTTTTAGGTTGTGGCGGTGGAGGTCAAAACCCAATCCCTACGGGTACCGATATCCAATTCATCATTGGTAGCTGGATGGCCGTCCAAACCGATTGCCAGCAAATCACCGCAATTGGATCAGGCATCGCAACGAATCAACCCGATGCGATTTACTACTTTCGACGATCAGCACTCAGTATTGACAAAGATCATCCAACGGAAGCTGTCGACATGATTTATGACATTTATGAAGGTGTGGGCTGCACTGGCGACCTCGCTGGTCAAACTATGGATCACTACAAGGCCGATTGGGTACCTACCCAAAGCACGATATCCAGCGCTAGCGCCGTCAAGCTAACTTACGTGGGAACGATAGCTTCGGAATTCCTCATAGATAACGTTTACTTCTCAGCGCCCAAAGATCTTAAAGTCTTGATCGCCCCCCAAGCAGGGCAACTGTATTGGTACGAGGGCGGAAGTGGCTTGGAGGTCGATGCATCAGGCTATCCAACGGGTGTGAGGCCTGTTTCAGCAATCTACGCCAAGAGCGAATAAAAAAATATTCAACTCAGCTGTCGCACTTTTCACAGCCTCTGGCGCCCCTGACAGCTACCATCCGTCTCAAATTTAGGAGACACCCCATGACCGTGATTACAAATATCGAAGACTTACGCGTTTTGGCCGAGAAACGTGTGCCCCGCATGTTCTACGACTACGCCGACTCTGGCAGCTGGACCGAGGGCACTTACCGCGCCAACGAAGCGGACTTCCAAAAAATCAAGCTGCGCCAGCGTGTGGCAGTGAACATGGAAAACCGCACGACCGCCACCCAAATGGTGGGCCTCGATGTGAAGATGCCCGTGGCCATTGCGCCCGTGGGCCTGACCGGCATGCAAAGCGCCGATGGCGAAATCAAAGCCGCCCGCGCTGCCGAGAAATTTGGCATCCCCTTCATCTTGTCCACCATGAGCATTTGCTCCATGGAAGACGTGGCCGCTGCCACCACAGCGTCTTTTATGTACCAGCTCTACATGATGCGCGACCGCGAAGCTATGGCCAACATGATTGAGCGTGCCCGCAAAGCCAAGTGCAGCGCCTTGGTGCTGACGCTGGATTTGCAGGTGATTGGCCAACGCCACAAAGACCTGAAAAACGGCCTGACCGCGCCGCCCAGCCCCACCATTGCCAACATCATCAACCTCATGACCAAGCCCCGCTGGTGCATCGGCATGGCTGGCACACGCCGCCACACCTTTGGTAATTTGGTGGGCCACGTCAAAGGTGTGAGCAACATGAAGTCGCTGGCCTCTTGGACCAACGAACAGTTTGACCCCCGCTTGTCGTGGGAAGACGTGGCTTGGGTCAAAGCCCAATGGGGCGGCAAGCTCATTCTCAAAGGCATTCAAGACGTGGAAGACGCCAAGCTGGCCGCACAAAGCGGTGCGGATGCCATCGTGGTCAGCAACCACGGCGGTCGCCAATTGGACGGTGCACAGTCGAGCATCGAAGCCCTGCCCGCCATCGTGGCCGCCGTGGGCGACCAGATTGAGGTGTGGATGGACGGCGGCATTCGCTCGGGCCAAGATGTGCTCAAAGCTTGGGCCTTGGGCGCACGCGGCGTGCTGATTGGCCGTGCGATGGTGTACGGCCTAGGTGCGATGGGCGAAGAAGGCGTGAGCAAAGCCTTGCAAATCATCCACAAAGAGTTGGACGTGACCATGGCGTTTTGCGGCCACACCAACATTCAAAACGTGAACACCAACATCTTGTTGCCAGGCACGTTTCCCACGGCTTAAAACTATGTCTGAGGCGTGCTTCTGAGGCACACTAAGAAAATGAGTCAAGACACAACCCCCTCCACATCCACCGGCGTGAGCGCTTGGTGGCGCGCACTGAGTATTTTCTTAGCCCTTGTGGTGCTCATCGGCTGGGCATTCAGCGCCAGCATGTATGAGCAACTCAAGGCACAAATCCACCACTTGGAAGCCAAACTGGTAGAAATACCGCAGGTACGCGAAGTGTCGGTGCTGTTAGACGATGCGCAAGCCCCAGCGATGCTGCTGACCTACGACCCCAAGAACCAAAAACTACAAGTGCAACGCCTCAACGAGGTACAAGAAGGCCGCGAACAAAGCCTTCATCTGTGGGCCATTGCAAACGATGACTCACCTCGATTATTGGGTGTGCTCACCAGCCGCTATAAAACCACCCAACTGGATGTACCCACGCAGGCCATGGAGGGTGCGCGGGCCTTGGGCATCAGCGTAGAAAACAAAGACCGCGGCCCGCTCAACGGCAAACCGCAACAACCTTGGTTGTTCAAAGGCTGGTTGGTTCAAAAAGCAATTTAAAGTTTTTCACTCCACTGCACACCGCCAGAAGCCCAGTCGTGCTTCTTGATGTCAAAGAACAAAACATCCACCGCCTCAGGACTGCTACCTAAAGTTTTACAGGTGGCTTCGGTCAAGGCTTTGGCCAATTCTTTTTTTTGCTCGGGGGTACGACCTTCGAGCAATTCAACGCGAATAGTAGGCACGGGTTCTCCTGCGGGTTAAAAGTGGCTGCGATTATGCTTGCTGCCTGTGATATCGCCTGACCCTAACACCCGAAAAATGCGGCGCATTGCGCATCTCGACATGGATGCGTTTTACGCCTCTGTCGAGCTGCTGCGCTACCCGCAGCTCAAAGGTTTGCCTGTGGTGATTGGCGGTGGTCGACGCCGCATTGACGACATGCTGGGCCGCTTGCGTGAGGCGCACCCCGACTACGCGTGGTCAGAAGACAAGCTGCACGAAATACCGCTCGACTTTTTTCCGCGCATCGCGGGCTACACAGGCCGCGGCGTGATTACCACCGCCACCTATGCGGCGCGACGGTTTGGCGTGGGCTCAGCGATGGGCGTGATGAAAGCAGCCAAGCTCTGCCCCGACGCGATATTGCTGCCCGTGGACTTTGACCAATACCGCCACTACTCGCAGCGTTTCAAAAGCATCATCACCGAGATCGCCCCGCTCATGGAAAACCGTGGCGTGGATGAGGTGTACATCGACTTCACCCATGTGCCCGGTGGCCAACGCGAGGGTGGACGCGTGCTGGCTCGTCTCATACAAAAAGCCATCTTTGACGACACAGGTCTTACCTGCTCGGTGGGCGTCGCACCCAACAAATTGCTGGCCAAGATGGCGAGTGAGTTCAACAAACCCAACGGTATTTCCATCGTGCAGCCCGACGATTTGGAAACCATGATTTGGCCCCTGCCTTGTCGCAAGATCAATGGCATTGGGCCTAAAGCCGAGGCTAAGCTGGCCACGCACGACATTCACACCATCGGCGACTTGGCCCAACGTGACCGCGTGTGGCTGATGCAGCACTTTGGCAAAAGCTACGGCGCATGGCTGCACGACGCAGCGCACGGCAAAGACGACCGCCCCATTGAGACCGAGAGCGAGCCGGTAAGCATCAGCCGCGAAACCACGTTTGAGCAAGACCTGCACGCCGTGCGCGACCGTGCGGCACTTAGCGCCATCTTCACCAAACTATGCCAACAAGTGGCCGCCGACCTGCAACGCAAAGGTTATGTGGGCAAGACCATTGGCATCAAGCTGCGCTACGACAACTTTCAAAGCGTCACGCGTGACCTCACCTTGAACGGCCACGTCAACCAAGCACATGCCATTCGTGCAGCTGCGGGGCAATGCCTCAAGCGCGTAGACCTGTCGCGCCGCCTGCGTTTGCTGGGCGTGCGCGTGGGCTCGTTGATGAAGCTCGAAGACTGGCAAGCACAAGGCTTGCGTGCCGAAGAAGCACCCAGCCAGCCCTACACCGAGTCATTGTTTGGGGACGACGACACATCAAAGTGATACGCTTTCAGATGAGGTGAAAATACCAAAATCTACAAATTTGGATTTTCAAACATGTTCGCCTCCGCTCAACGCTTGATCGCAGCTTTTGCATTTGTGCTGATCGCCGGCAGCACCGCGCATGCCGCGTGCTTAGGCGAAGCAAACGCGACTAAAACTTATATTTTTGATGTCGTGCCTCAGCTACCTGCCGCCAAGATTTACACCACATGGTCGCCCCTGCTCCAACGCATCGGCCAAGATGCGGGGCTGTGCTTTGAACTGCGCGTGTCAGCCACCATTCCCGAGTTTGAACAAAAGCTGCTCAAGGGCGAACCTGAGTTTGTATTTCTCAACCCCTACCATGCGGTATTAGCCAACCAAAAGAAAAAGTATCAACCCCTGCTGGCGGACAGCGAAGATTTGCTCACCGGTATTTTGGTGGTGCGTGCAGACAGCACCATCCAAAACTTGGCCGATTTGAAGGGGCAAACCATCACCTTCCCAGCCCCCAACGCGTTTGCCGCCTCCTTACTCATTCGCGCTGAATTGGCCAAAAAGAAGATCGATTTCAACCCCGTGTTCGTCAAAACACACAGCAATGTGTATCGCTCGGTCATTGGCAAAGACGCCATCGCGGGCGGCGGTGTGAACAACACCTTGGACAACGAAGCGTCTGAAGTGCGCCAACAATTGCGCGTGTTGTACGAAACCCCGGCCTACACCCCTCACCCTGTGGCCACCCACCCCTCTGTGCCTGCGGCTGTGCGCGAACGCTTCCTCAAAGCCATGCTCAAGCTGACGCAAGACGACGAGGGGCGCAAGCTGCTTGACGGCATCAACCTCCACCGTCCCCAAGCGGTGACTTATGCCAAGCACTACAAACCGCTGGAGTCCTTGCAGCTTGAAAAGTTTTTGGTTTTGACGGGCCAGTGACATGCTGCAACGCCTGACCTCTGCGCAGTGGAAAAGCATCAAGCCCGCCCTCATGATTGGGCTGGCCTTGGCGCTGCTGCAAATTGGCTCAAGCGTGGCCGCCTACTACCAATCCAAAAGCTGGTTGTGGGAAGGTAAATACCAAACGTCGCAAAACTTGTCGCGCGGTTTGGTGGTGGCCGTGGCCGACCAAATGGTGCTCAAAGACTATGCCTCGGTCGAGTCGCGCATTGTGCAAACCATGTCCAACGCCGAAGTGGCATCGGTCATGCTCACCGACACCACCGGCAAAGTGCTGTCGGCCCTCAAACGTGAACCAGGCCAAGAGCCACGCTTGATGTTTGAACCCAATTGGGTTGACACACCGAAGAACGATCAAGCGGTGTTGCAATCCCGTGACCAACACTTCATCACCACTTGGGCCAAAGTTAGTTTGGGCTCGGACCTCGGCTGGGTGCGCCTACAAACCTACAACGAGCTCGACAGTGCCGACCTCGGCAGCTTGCGCCAGCAAAACTTGTGGCTGTCCGTTTGGTCGGTGCTCTCAGGCATCCTCATCTTGGGCGTGTTTTTATGGCGTGCGTACTTCACGGTGGTCAAGCGTGAGCACATGTTTGAAGTCCAGCTCGACGAAGCCACCCAGCGCTTGGTGCAATCCGAAAAACTCGCGTCCTTGGGCGAATTGGCCGCGGGCGTGGCCCACGAAATCAACAACCCCGTGGGCTATGTGTCGTCCAACTTAACCACGCTACAGAAATATTTAACGGTCTACGAAAAGGTGCTGGATGCGCCTGAAGCCGACACCGCAGAGATGACGGCGCTCAAGAAGAAGCTCAACTACGCGTTCATCCGCGACGATTTGCAAAACTTGGTCAAAGAAACGCAAGAGGGTGTGGGCCGCGTCAAGACCATCATCCAAGACCTGAAAGATTACGCTCGCACCAACGCAGCGGCGCACTATGTGGCGTCTGACATTCAAGTGGGCTTGAAGTCCACGCTCAACATTGCACGCAACCAGCTCAAAAACCGGGCCGATGTGCGCTTGTCACTGGGCGATTTGCCGCTGGTGGAATGTGCCCCCTCTCAAATTGACCAAGTGTTTTTAAACCTCATCGTCAATGCGGCGCAAGCCATGCCTGAAGGGAAAATGGGCCTGATTGACATTCGCACCGATTGCGATGACACGCACGTGTGGGTTGAGGTGCAAGACAACGGCCCAGGCATACCGCCAGAGATTTTGAAGAAAATCTTCGATCCCTTTTTCACCACCAAAGACCCCGGTACAGGCACAGGCCTGGGGCTGTCGGTGTCAACCAATATCATCCAACAGCACGGTGGCACGCTAGACGTAGCCAGCACCGTGGGCGTGGGCACCACGTTCAAAATCACACTCCCCATCAAACGCCCTGAGGCCAAAGGATAACGATGAGCGATACCCACGAATCATTTGATGCCAGTCAATACAAAGTGCTGTGTGTGGACGATGAGCCCAACATTTTGTCGGCCTTGCGCCGCATGTTGTCGCTCGAAGGGTTTGAGGTGTTCACCGCAGAAAGCGGCGCACAAGCCCTAGAGCTACTTGCCCGCGAGTCAGTGAACGTCATCATCTCTGACATGCAAATGCCAAACATGAACGGCTCCGAGCTGCTAGAAAAAGTGCGTCAGCAATGGCCACAAACCATGCGCCTCATGCTCACAGGTGCATCCGATGTCTCAGGTGCGGTGGACGCGATCAACCAAGGTGCGATCTATCGTTACACCGCCAAGCCATGGAATGACGAAGAGCTGCTAGGCACCATCAAATCGGCCATTGCGTTTGGCACCTTGGCCAACGAGCATGACCGCTTAGAGGCGCTGACGGGTGCGCAAAAAGAGTCGCTCAACGAAATGGTGGACACACTGGAGTCGCGTGTGCAAGAGCGCACCAAAGATTTGCGTGCCGCCTACATGGCGTCGATCAAAGCGTTCTCGGGCTTGCTAGAGCTGCGCCGCCCTGACCTGCTGCCGCACTCGCGACGCGTGGCCACGCTGTCCATGAAGATGGCCAAAATTGCGGGGCTCAGCGACGATGATTGCCAATCGGTCTTCATCGCCGGCTTGCTGCATGACATTGGCAAAATTGGTTTGAGTGACCGCGTGCTCAACACCAAGTTCATCGAGCTGCCCTTGGCCGACGCCAAGGTGTATCGCACCCACACCACCATGGGCCAAACCGCACTGAACACGCTAGACGACATGAAGGGCGTGGCGGCCATCATTCGCTCGCACCATGAATACTTCAACGGCACGGGTTACCCAGATGCCCTAGAGGGCAATGCCATTCCCATCGGGGCACGCATCGTGTCGATCGTGGAGGCTTACGAAGAGCTGCAATCGGGTGACTATGCCAAGACAGAAAACAGCCCCGCCGATGCGGTGCGCGTCATCCTCAGCAACAAAGGCAAACTGTTTTGCCCCGAGATCACCGACGTGTTTGTGAAAGCCTTGCGTAGCTAAGCAGCTAAGCGCCGTGCCGTCACTGCCGCGCGGTGCGCACGTTGGGCGGCGTGGCTTGCGGATGGCTGGTGCGCCATGGGTTGATGTCTAGCCCCCCACGACGCGTGTAACGCGCATACACCTCAAGGCGCAGCGGTTTGCAGCGGCGCGTGATGTCCATGAAGATGCGCTCCACACATTGCTCATGAAACTCGTTGTGGTTTCTAAAGCTCACGATGTAACGCAGCAAGCCCGCTTGGTCAATTTGCGGGCCGGTGTAGCTGATGCGTACACTGCCCCAGTCGGGCTGACCCGTGACCAAGCAATTGCTTTTAAGTAAATTACTGGTCAGCGTTTCAGTGGTGGGCGCTTCGTTGAAATTGGCGGTGAGCAACTCAGGGTTGGGCTGATACTCATCGCAATCCAAATCCAAGCGATCCAAACTCAAGCCATCCAACTCATGCACGGGTTCACGGTCAAAGTTTTCAGGCAACACCACTTGCACTCCCACACTGGCTTTGACTTGCGCACCGTTCCAGATAGCCGCGCTCAAGTCGTGACGCAAACGTGTTTGTAACTCAGCGATGTCGTTGAGGCGGGTGTTGTTGAAGCTGTTCAAGTACAACTTGAACGACTTGCTCTCAATGATGTGCGTGGACTCTGCAGGCACCGTGATACGCGCCAATGCCACTTGCGGCTTGCCGCGTGTGTTGAGCCAACTCAGTTCATAGGCCGTCCACAAATCCGCACCAAAAAATGGGGGCTGTGCGGGAACACCAATTTCGTCCCGCTTGGTTTGACGTGGAATAGGAAACAGCAGCGACGCGTCGTACTGATCCACATAAGAAGACGATTTACCAAGCTGCGATTGTTCAGGGGTGTTCATAGGTGCGATCAGTCCAGTTTGCGGCGGAAGACTTTGCGGTCTGGCTCAGACACGGCAGCGTCAAACGCATAGCCTTCTAAATTGAAACCTTCTAAGCCTTTGGGCGTTTTGATTTGGTGAGTGACAGCGTAGCGCGTCATCAAGCCACGCGCACGCTTGGCATTGAAGCTGATAATTTTGTATTTGCCGCCTTTGTAGTCTTCAAACACACATTCAATCACGCGGGCTTTCAAAACTTTGCGGTCCACCGATTTGAAATACTCTTGCGAGGCTAAGTTCACGATGATGGGCTCGCGCTCAGCGCTCAAACGCTCATTCAAGTGGTCAGCAATCTGCGTGCCCCAAAACTTGTAGAGGTTGTTGCCCTTGGCGTTGGCCAGTGCGGTGCCCATTTCTAAACGGTACGGTTGCATCCAATCGAGGGGGCGCAACACACCGTAGAGGCCGCTCAAAATAGCGACATGCGCCTGCGCCCAATCCAAGTCTTTGGGCTTCAAGGTTTTGGCATCCAACCCCTCATACACATCGCCATTGAAAGCGAGCGCGGCTTGCTTGGAATTTTTCGCAGTGAATTTTGGACGCCACGCTTGGTAGCGGGCCACATTGAGACTTGAGAGTGCGTCACTCAAGTGCATCAAACTGGCAATGTCTTGCGGCGTTTTTTCTTTGAGGATGTCAATCAGTTCGGATGACTGTTTCACAAACAGCGGCTGCGTATGCGGTACATCACCCGCTGGGGTGTCGTAGTCAAGGGCTTTGGCAGGTGAGAGTAAGAACAACATAGGGCACAAAAAAGGCTTCACGAGGAAGCCTGAATTATGGAGGGGCTTGGATCAAGCCGTTGGCTCATGGTGCGGGCCAAACATCCACGCCCCAAAAGGCATGACGCCCAAATGGACTGACTTCAAAACCAACCACCTCGCGGCGCATCACCTTGAATTGCACAGTGTGAGCCAACGTGAACCAGGGCGCTTGCTCTTTGAAAATAACCTGAGCCTGCTCATACAAATGCATGCGCTCATCACGGTTAGTGACAGATTTAGCTTTCTTCACCAAAACGTCGTAGCGGGGGTTACAAAATTTGGCGACGTTATTTCCCTCCAAAGAGCTGCAGCCCAACAAGGTGTTTAAGAAGTTGTCAGGGTCGCCGTTATCGCCCGTCCATCCGAGAAGGCCCATTTGGTGGTCTCCTGCTTGCATGCCTCGTAAATAGACTTGCCAATCTGGACTTTTAATCACGACTTTGACACCAATTTCAGCCAAATCCGCTTGAATCAATTTTGCAATGGCAACAGCATCTGGAAAATAGGCACGCTGCACAGACATCGCCCAAATCTCTGTCTCAAAGCCTTTGGGATACCCCGCCTCTGCCAAAAGGCGTTGCGCGGCTGCTGGGTCAAACACATCGTCTTCAATGTGACGGTTGTAAGACCATTGAATGGGAGGGATAGGGTTGGTCGCAGGAACAGCCGTGTGTTGATAAGCCAAACGCAAAATCTTGCGTCGGTCAATGGCCATATTGAGTGCTCGGCGAACACGAACATCATCAAATGGTTTTTTGCGTAGGTTGTACGCGAGATACCCAATATTCAATCCAGTTTGAGTCTTCACAAGAATATTGGGGCTCTCTCGCATCTGCGGCAGATCCGCAGGTCGCGGGTAGGCCATGATTTGACATTCACCTCGTTGCAACTTAGCCCAACGCTCTGCCGCACTGGGCTGGATCATAAAAATCAACTCATCCACTTTCGCGCGACCTGCCCAGTGAGCATCAAATGCTTTGAATACAACTTGCGCATCTTGGTCGAAGCGTTGAAATTGAAACGGCCCAGTTCCCAAAGGCGCGGTGTCTACGCGTTCGGGCGTACCTGCTTTGAACATTGCCGCGGCGTACTCCGCGGATTGAATACCCGCCCATCGCATGGCCAAGTTAGCGACAAATGGCGTCACAGGCTGATACAACTTGAATTTGACGGTGTAGTCATCCACCTTTTCAATGGATTTGAGAAGGTCTGACATCCCCATATCGGTGAAGTAGGGGTGATACGCACTGCTCACCTTGTAAAACGGATGCTCAGGCTTCCACTGGCGCTCAAACGTGAACAACACATCGTCTGCATTTAAATTTCGCGTCGGTTTGAACCATTCATTGGCTTGCCATTGAACATCTCGTCGCAATGAAAAGACATACTCCAAGCCATCCGATGAAACCATCCAACGGCTGGCCAAAGCGGGTTCAAGTTCAGTAGAGCCACTACGAAAGGTCACCAAATTGTCAAAGATTTGCCCCGTCACATCAAACGATGTGGAGTTTGTATTGAAGATGGGTGACAAAGTTTCCGGATTCCCCTCCGAACAAAATGTCAAAGTTTTGGCCCCCGCCCAAGCACTCCACAAACCCATGACGAAGATAGCAATAAAAAGCATTGCACGATTCATGGTTTATCTCCAAATTAATTCTATTTTGTTATTTTCTCAAAGTTTTGTACTTAAAGCATCAGTCCTTCGCTGAAGCCTAGCAATAAGCACCCTAGGTAAAATGTCTCATCTCCGATTTCGGCCATAACGGCAGCCTTGGTGCTTGCCGTTTTTCTTTTGTCAAAAGCCTTCCCATGAGCAACACGCCAGCACTCCCCCTCGAACAACCCGGCCTTGAGCGCCTGTCCAAATCGTTCGAACCCGCCGCCCTCGAAGCACATTGGGGGCCCGAGTGGGAAAAACGCGGCTATGGCGTGGCCGGTTTCCGTGGCACAGGTGTACCAACGGCAGAGGCTCCCGCCTTCGCCATCCAGCTGCCCCCACCCAACGTGACCGGCACGCTGCACATGGGCCACGCGTTCAACCAAACCATCATGGACAGTTTGACGCGCTACCACCGCATGTCGGGCTTTAACACGGCTTGGATTCCGGGCACCGACCACGCGGGCATTGCCACCCAAATTGTGGTGGAACGCCAGCTGCAAGCCAAAGGCATCAGCCGCCACGACATGGGCACCAGCCCTGCCGAAGCCCGCAAGAACTTTGTGAGCAAAGTGTGGGAGTGGAAAGAAGAGTCCGGCAGCACCATCACCAGCCAGATGCGCCGCATGGGCGACAGCGTGGACTGGAGCCGCGAATACTTCACGATGGACCCCAAGCTGTCCAAAACCGTGACCGAAACCTTTGTGCAGCTCTATGAGCAAGGCCTGATCTACCGTGGCAAGCGCCTGGTCAACTGGGACCCCGTGCTGATGAGCGCGGTGTCTGACCTTGAAGTTGAGAGCGAGGAAGAAGACGGCTCGATGTGGCACATCCGTTATGACTTGGTGGACCCGGATGGCAGCCTTGCGGCTGCGGGCATCGGTTCATTGACCGTCGCCACCACCCGCCCCGAAACCCTGCTGGGCGACGTGGCCGTGATGGTCCACCCTGAAGACGAGCGCTACAGCGCCCTCATTGGCAAGCAAGTGAACCTGCCTTTGTGCGGTCGCACCATCCCCGTGATTGCCGATGACTACGTGGACAAAGAGTTCGGCACCGGCGTGGTGAAGGTCACCCCCGCGCATGACACCAACGACTACCAAGTCGGCCAACGCCACAAGCTGGAGATGATCTGCGTGCTGAACCTGGACGCGACCATCAACCACAACGCACCCGAGAAATACCGAGGCCTCGACCGCTTTGTGGCCCGCAAGGCCGTGGTGGCCGATCTCGAAGCCGCAGGCGCTTTGGTGGAAGTGAAAAAACACAAACTCATGGTGCCGCGCTGCGCACGCACCGGCCAAGTGATTGAGCCCATGCTGACCGACCAGTGGTTTGTCGCGATGAACCAAGTGGGCAAAGGCGACGCGACGGGCAAGAGCATTGCGCAAAAAGCGATTGACGCGGTGCAGTCCGGTCAAGTGAGCTTTGTGCCTGAGAACTGGGTCAACACCTACAACCAGTGGATGAACAACATCCAAGACTGGTGCATCTCGCGCCAGCTGTGGTGGGGCCATCAAATTCCGGCCTGGTACGACGAAGACGGTCATGTTTACGTGGCGCGTAACGAGGCTGAAGCACAGGCACAAGCCCCCAGCAAAACACTCAAACGCGACGAAGACGTGTTGGACACTTGGTATTCCAGCGCCTTGGTTCCCTTCTCCACGCTAGGCTGGGCCGCTGGCTCCGAGGGCGTGGGCGATGGGGCTGGGGACGGTCGCAGCGACATTCTGAGCGAAGCGAAGAGGAGCAAGACTGTTCACAGCGCCAGCGCCCACGAACTCGGAGCCAGTCAGAACCAACAAACCGACTACGACTTGTATTTACCTTCAAGCGTCTTGGTCACAGGCTACGACATCATCTTTTTCTGGGTTGCCCGCATGATCATGATGACCACGCACTTCACTGGGCGTGTGCCGTTTAAGCATGTGTATATCCACGGCTTGGTGCTGGACGCGCAAGGCAAGAAGATGAGCAAGTCTGAGGGCAACGTGCTTGACCCTGTGGACTTGATCGATGGCATCACACTGGAGCCTTTGCTGGAGAAGCGCACACAAGGTTTGCGCAAACCCGAAACTGCGCCGAAGGTGCGCAAACAAACCGAAAAAGAATTTCCAGAAGGCATTCCGGCCTACGGTGCTGACGCGCTGCGCTTCACGTTTGCAGCACTCGCTTCGCTGGGCCGCAGCATCAACTTCGACAGCAAGCGCTGCGAGGGCTACCGCAACTTCTGCAACAAAGTGTGGAACGCCTCACGCTTTGTGCTGATGAACTGCGAAGGACAAGACTGCGGCTTGACAGAACACACCCATGCAGAATGCGCCGTGGGTGGCTCTGCGCACGGTTACCTGCGCTTTAGCCAAGCCGACCGTTGGATTGTGTCTAAGCTGCAACGCGTGGAAGCCGAAGTGGCCAAAGGCTTTGCCGAGTACCGCCTCGACAACGTAGCCAACACGATTTACGACTTCGTGTGGAACGAGTTCTGCGATTGGTATTTGGAAATCGCCAAGGTGCAAATCAACACGGGTGACGATGCCCAGAAACGAGCCACGCGCCGCACCCTGATTCGCACGTTAGAGACCATCCTGCGTTTGGCCCACCCCATCACCCCGTTCATCACCGAAGAGCTGTGGCAAACCGTGGCGGTGGTGGCGGGTCGCGTGAAGGCCGACGACAAAGCGGCTTCTATCAGCATTGCCGCCTACCCTGTGAGCCAGCCTGAGCGCATTGACGAACAAGCCGAGGCCTATGTGGCACGCGTGAAATCGTTGGTGGATGCCTGCCGCAACTTGCGTGGCGAAATGGGTGTATCGCCTGCCACGCGCATGCCTTTGTTTGCACTGGCGGGCAGCGCCGAAGAACACACGTTCATGCAAAGCGTGGCACCCGTGTTGCAAGCCTTGGCCAAGCTCAGCGAAGTCAAAGTGTTTGACGACGAGGCCGCTTGGTCTGCCGCCGCACAAGCCGCGCCTGTGGCGGTGATTGGCGAGTTGCGTGTGTGCCTGTTCATCGAAGTGGATGTGGCCGCCGAGAAAATTCGCTTGGGCAAAGAAGTGGACCGTTTGCAAAACGAAATCGAAAAAGCAGGCGCGAAGCTGAAGAACGAAGCCTTCGTGGCGAAAGCACCACCCGCCGTGATTGAAGAAACCAAAAAGCGCGTGGCCGAATTCACCGCCACCTTGACCAAGGTGCAAGAGCAGCTTGTCAAGCTCGGTAAATAATGCCCCGTTAAACTTGGCAAAACTATTTATTTCACGCACATGTCTAAAAAACCTCTCACCAAAGCCGTGTTCCCTGTCGCCGGCATGGGCACACGCTTCTTGCCCGCCACCAAAGCCAGCCCCAAAGAAATGCTGACCGTGGTGGACAAGCCGCTCATCCAATACGCGGTGGAAGAGGCCTACGAGGCAGGCATTCGTGAAATGATCTTCGTCACAGGCCGCAGCAAGCGCGCCATCGAAGACCACTTTGACATGGCCTACGAGCTCGAAACCGAACTCGAAGCCGCTGGCAAACAAGCGCTGCTCGACATCGTGCGTAGCGTTCAACCCGATGACATGCAATGCGTGTACGTGCGTCAAGCACGTGCGCTCGGCCTAGGCCATGCCGTGTTGTGTGCCGAGCACTTGGTGGCCGACGAACCCTTCGCCGTGTTGCTGGCCGACGACTTGATGCGCGGCAAAGCTGGCGGCCCTGGCGTGTTGAAGCAAATGGCCGATGTGTTTGCACGCACTCAGTCTTCAGTGCTGGCCGTGCAAGAGGTGCCGCTTGAGCACGTGCACCGCTACGGTGTGGTGGCTGGCAAGGACATTGGCAACCGTTTGGTCGACATTCAACAAATGGTGGAAAAGCCCAAAGCGGAAGCAGCCCCCTCACGCACAACAGTGGCTGGCCGCTACATCTTGACCCCTGCTGTGTTCGAGCGCATCCGTGCAGGTGGCCGTGGCGTGCAAGGTGAGATTCAACTCACCGACGGTATTGCAGGTTTGTTGGCCACAGAAAAAGTATTGGCCTTCTCGTACGAAGGCAAACGGTACGACTGCGGCAGCAAAGTGGGCTTCTTGCAAGCCAGCGTCGAGCTGGCGCTGCAACACGCCGAAGTTGGCGCTGAATTTCGCGACTACCTCAAGCAACTCAACGTCGTTTGAGAATGTGAATGAAGTCGCTGCCCTCGGTGGACTGCGACAACAGCTCATTGCCGGTTTGCTTAGCAAACGCCGCGAAGTCACGCAATGAGCCCGTGTCGGTTGACACGACTTTAAGTACCTGACCACTCGCCATCGCCGTGAGGGCCTTCTTGGCTTTCAAAATAGGCAGCGGACAGTTCAGGCCGCGCGTGTCCAATTCGACATCAATGTTCATGCTGGAAACACCCCTGTAGACAAATAGCGGTCACCGCGGTCGCACACGATAAACGCAATCGTCGCGTTCTCCACTTGTTGTGCAATTTGCATCGCTACCCAGCAAGCTCCCGCAGCTGAGATACCCGCAAAGATGCCTTCTTCACGTGCCAAGCGACGGCACATATCTTCGGCATCGTCTTGGCTGACATAGACCAACTCATCCACATTGCTGGCATCATAAATTTTGGGCAAATACTCTTGCGGCCATTTGCGAATGCCAGGAATACGCGAACCTTCCGAAGGCTGCGCACCAATGATGCGAATGGCTGGGTTCTTCTGTTTCAAAAAGCGGGACACACCGGTGATCGTGCCTGTTGTCCCCATCGCACTGACAAAGTGAGTGATGCGCCCTTGCGTGTCATTCCACAGTTCTGGGCCAGTTGTTTCGTAGTGAATGCGTGGATTGTCTTCATTGGAAAATTGGTCAAGCATGCGACCTTTGCCTTCTTTTTCCATGCGCTCCGCCAAATCGCGGGCGTATTCCATACCGCCACTTTTGGGCGTCAAGATCAGCTCAGCGCCAAAGGCTTTCATAGTCTGCGCACGTTCAATGGACAAATCCTCGGGCATGATGAGCACCATGCGATAGCCCTTGATGGCAGCCGCCATCGCCAAGGCAATGCCAGTGTTGCCAGACGTGGCCTCAATCAAGGTGTCGCCAGGTTTGATGTCGCCTCGCTCTTGTGCGCGCTGAATCATTGACAAAGCGGGTCGGTCTTTGACAGACCCAGCGGGGTTGTTGCCCTCTAGCTTGCCCAAAATTACGTTGCCGCGCTTGGCATTGTCAGCAGCACCAATGCGCTGCAAAGCGATCAACGGCGTTTTACCAATCGCGTCTTCAATCGTGGGATAAATCATGTGTGAATTCATAGCCCGCTACTGTGCCATAAGTGGTATGACCTCACAATCATGCGCCTGTTCTCGGGTGTTGAATGGGGCTGAACTCCCCAAGGTTCAGTAAACAACTCGGACCTATGATTTGCATGCAGTGAATAAGTTCAAACACATGCTGGACTTTCTGAAAGAAGAAAGTCGTGAGTTCAAACCAGTTCATCAGCTACGGAATCAAGGGCCTGCTTAGGGTTGCCAAGTTGGGTTTAATCGATGCGAACAT